>Ga0302289_1000019_pt1 | contig 108011 bp, 78 predicted proteins | sample III_Fen_N1_2_FD_194552 | JGI IMG/M metagenome (GOLD analysis project Ga0302289, IMG submission 194552) | Peat permafrost microbial communities from Stordalen Mire near Abisko, Sweden - III_Fen_N1_2 | ecosystem: Environmental > Terrestrial > Soil > Wetlands > Permafrost | place: Sweden: Abisko... | reverse complement strand
ATAATTGGCTATTTCTCGTGTAAATTGAATACAAAGATACTAAAAAAAAAATCGAATATCTGCAAGTAATTTGCCGATTGTTTCGCCGTTTGACATTTATTTAGTTTTTTTGCAACCCCTTATGTTTGCTGTTGCTTCCTGTTAAAAGCTGTATACAAATGAAAATAATCCATACCATATCCGAGCTCAAAGCGCACCTCGACGAGTACAAATCACAAGGCTTGTCCATCGGTCTGGTTCCCACCATGGGTGCCTTGCACGAAGGGCACATCCGACTGGTGGAACGCTGTGTGGAGGAAAATTCCGTTTGCGTGGTGAGCGTATTCGTGAATCCCACCCAGTTCAACGACCCGAACGACCTTATTTCCTACCCGCGGACACCTGAGCAGGATGCCGAGATGCTCCGCAAGGCTGGTTGCAAATACGTGTTCATGCCTTCAGCGGACGAAATGTATCCGGAAACCGACACGCGGGTGTTCAACTTCGGCACCCTGGAAACCGTGATGGAAGGTCGTTTCCGCCCAGGCCATTTCAACGGCGTTGCCCAAATCGTGAGCAAGCTTTTCGACGCTGTGATGCCCGACCGCGCGTATTTCGGCGAAAAAGATTTCCAGCAACTGGCCATCATTCGCAAAATGACCAAGGACCAGAACTATCCGATTGAAATCGTACCCTGCCCCATCGTTCGCGAAAAGGACGGCTTAGCCATGAGCAGCCGCAATCGGAGGCTTTCGTCCGAAGAACGCGAAAAAGCCCCTCAAATAGCCGAACTATTGGTCAAAAGCATTACCTTTGTCGCTGCAAAAAGCATTCCTGAAACGGTTTCCTTTGTGACACAGGGCCTTGCATCGGACCCCGTGTTCCGGTTGGAATATTTCGAAATCGTGGATGGAGATACGCTCCAACCGGTCGAAAACTGGGAGGATTCCAACTACATCGTGGGTTGCGTCGCTGTTTTTTGCGGACCAGTTCGACTGATAGACAACATAGTATATAAGAAATCATGCTGATAGAAGTAGTCAAATCGAAAATTCACCGCGTTCGGGTGACGGAAGCCAACCTGAACTACATCGGTAGCATCACCATCGACGAAGACCTGATGGACGCCGCGAACATCATCGCCAACGAACGGGTCTACATCGTCAACAACAACAACGGTGCACGTTTTGACACCTATGTGATTCGCGGCGAACGCGGCTCGGGCACCATTTGCCTGAATGGTGCGGCAGCCAGGCTGGTCCAACCGGATGACATCGTCATCATCATGGCGTATGCCCAGATGGATGCCGAGGAAGCCAAGACCTTCAAGCCCGCCATCGTTTTCCCGGAAACCAGAACCAACAAACTCGTCTGAGTCACTCAGCAAACCGGAGAAGCCCTTTTCGGAATGCACGGGCATCATCCATCCTTTCGCACATCATGTTTTTTTCCCCTCCCCGTCTTTTGAACGCTGCCTTGTTGGCCGTTTTATTGCTGATTGTACAGAGTTCAGTCTCCCAACTTCTGGTGAGGCAGAAAACGCCGACCGCCTACATCGAGCCCGACCGTGTGGCGTCGAGCGCCTTCGATTTGCCCATGCGGATCAAGCCTGAATTGGCAGGCGGTTTTGCTGAACTCAGGGTCAACCACCTGCACTCCGGCGTGGATTTCAAGACACAGAAAAGTGTCGGTGTGCCCATCTACGCTCCTGCCGACGGATGGGTGTCGCGCATCCGGATCGCAAGTTTCGGGTTCGGCTATGCGCTTTACCTAGGTCACGACAATGGGTTCACCACAGTCTACGGGCACTTGCAGGGGTACGCCGAGCCCATCGCCTCGGTCGCCTCCAACATGCAATACAAGCTCGAAAGTTTTGAACTAGACACGCTGTTGCCCATACGTAGGATTCCCGTTCGCAGAGGACAGCTTATCGCCTACAGCGGCAATTCGGGCATTTCTGCCGCGCCACACCTGCATTTTGAGATTCGCGACACCCGCACGGAGGAAACCGTGGACCCACTGCTCTGGTTTTGCGACCGGATGCAGGACAACATCGCCCCAAAGCCTTATAAACTCGCCCTGTACGCCATCGAAGGGGAAGGCGCGCTGGGAACCGGCCAACCGAAAGCCTTCGTTTCGGTTTTCAAAAACAAGGCGGGCCAGTGGACAACTGGAACGCTTCCGACCGCATGGGGCAAAATCGGTTTGGGGCTGAACGCTTACGATTACATGGACGGCAATACCAATCAGTATGGCGTGTGCAACATCCGTCTTTTTTTGAACGACGAACTAATTTTTCAACAAGACCTTTCCAGGTTCAATTTCGAGCAGACCCGATACGCCAACTCGCTGATTGACTATGAATCCGTTAAGCGAAACAACACCTGGATCATGAAATCGTTCGTGGACCCGGGCAATCGGCTGAACATCTATCCCGTGCTGAAGGACTATGGATACGTTACTATAAATGAGCAAAAAAAGTACTCATTCCGGTATGAGCTGATGGACAGGGCCGGCAATGCCATGGAATTCAAGTTTGAGGTTCAAGGTCAGAAACGAAGCGTTCCTTCGAAAGTATACACGGGCAAGAAGCTGATATTCTGGGTGCCAAACTATTACAGCAACAATGATTTCAAACTTGAAATACCGGCCGGAAGCCTTTACAGGACCCTTGATTTCCAGTTTACACAAGTGCCCGACAACGGATACTCGGACGTGTTCAAGGTTCAAAACGACTATACGCCGCTGCAACAACCCATTCAGGCCCATTTCCGCATCCACAAGGACACGCAGACGGATAAAAGCCACTACTACCTGGCCAAAGTGACCGAAAATGGATTGACCAGCTTTGTGCCCGCCACCTACGACAACGGTTGGATGGAAGCCGAGCTTAAAGAGTTCGGAACCTACAAAGTATTGTTGGACACCATCCTGCCTAAAATATCTGTGCCAACTCTTGAAAGAATCGCAAAAAATGACGTAATTCGCATCCGTATTGCGGACAACGCCTCGGGCATAAAAACCTGGCGTGGAAGCATTGACGGAAAGTGGGCTTTGTTTGCCTTGGACGGTAAATCCGGCTGGCTAAGTTGCGTGCTGGATTCGAATCGGGTGGTTTGCAACCGTTCACACGAACTCCGGTTGTCCGTCGAAGATGGTTGCGGCAATGAAAGAAGCATCTCATCGACGTTTTCCTGGTGATGTCACCGAATGAAACTTATGAATAGTGAACACGTGAAAAAATACCTTGTTCTGACCGCTCTTTTCGCCTTTTGCCTGATTCAGGCCGGAAAAGGCTGCACCAACTTCATCGTCGGTAAGAAAGCTTCCGTGGATGGCTCCGTATTGGTTTCCTATGCAGCCGATTCACACAACCTGTATGGAGAGCTGTACCACTGGCCTGAAACGTATTGGCCGGATGGCAGCATGCTTGAAATCTATGAATGGGATACCGGCAAGCCCTTGGGTCGCATTCCGCAGGCAAGGCATACGTATCAGGTCAACGGAAACATGAACGAATACCAGGTGACCATTGGCGAAACCACCTTCGGGGGACGCGTGGAATTGGTGGACACCACGGCCATCATCGATTACGGAAGCCTCATCTACATTGCCCTGCAACGTGCCAAGACCGCCCGTGGCGCCATCCGCCTGATGACGGATCTGGTGGAACGTTACGGTTATTACAGCGAAGGTGAATCCTTCACGGTAGCCGACCCGAACGAAGCTTGGATTCTTGAGATGATTGGAAAAGGCCCCGACTACAAGGGCGCCGTTTGGGTGGCCGTCCGCATTCCGGACGACTGCATCGCCGCCCATGCCAACCAGGCGCGGATTCGTCAGTTCCCGCTGGACGACCCGGAGAATTGCATCTATTCGCCAGACGTCATCTCGTTTGCCCGCCAACAAGGTTACTACAACGGCACCAACAAGGATTTCAGCTTTGCCGACACTTATGCACCATTGACATTTAGTGCTTTACGTGCCTGTGAAACCCGGGTCTGGAGTTTTTTCAGGAAGTTCAAGGGCAATATGGACAGCTACCTGCCCTACCTGCAAGGCAAGATTCACAACCCGATGCCATTGTACGTGAAACCCGACAAGAAGATTTCAGTCCAAATGCTGAAAAATGCCATGCGCGACCATTTCGAGGGCACGCCCTACGACTTGTCCAAGGACATCGGCTCCGGGCCTTTCCACGCACCCTACCGCTGGCGTCCGATGGAATGGCAGATCGACTCGCTCACCTATGTGAACGAACGGGCCGTTTCCACCCAACAGACCGGTTTCAGCTTTGTAGGACAGATGCGTGATTGGTTGCCGAATCCTATTGGCGGCATCCTCTGGTTCGGCGTGGACGATACGAACACCAGTGTCTACGTTCCTATTTATTGCGGCAGCAACAAGGTTCCCGAATGTTTCCGGGTGGGCAACGGCGACATGGTCACTTTTTCCTGGACGTCGGCCTTTTGGATTTACAACTGGGTTTCCAACCAAGGCTACACCAAGTACGACTACATGATCAAGGACATCCGGCCCGTGCAGGACAGCATCGAGAACAAGTTCAACAAGGAAGTGCTTCAGATCGACCTGAAAGCGTCGGCCATGTACACCAAGGATACGGTTGGTGCCATCGACGTCATTACCGATTATTCCTGCAACATGGCACAACAAAGCACCGAACGGTGGAAGAAACTGGGTGAGTACCTGTTGGTGAAATACATGGACGGAAACGTCAAGAAAGAAAGGAACAATGCCTTCCTACGCAACCCGTACGGACATCCGGAAACTCCGAATTTCCCCGGCTACGACGAAAAATACTACCGGAACATCATCAAGGAAACGGGTGACCGGTTCCGTCAAACCAAAACCATTTACGACCAAAATTAACACCATTTATAAACAATGTTGGACGAACAACTCATACAATCCGTGACTGTCCGCGCGCAGGCATGGCTCGCTCCTTCTTTCGATGCTGAAACCAGAGCTGCCGTTCAGGCAATGTTGGACAACGAAGACAAGACTGAGCTGATCGAATGTTTCTATCGGGACCTTGAATTCGGTACAGGCGGCTTGCGCGGCATCATGGGTGCCGGCACGAACCGCATGAACATCTACACGGTTGGAGCTGCCACTCAGGGCCTTAGCAACTATTTGAACAAATGCTTCACCGCTATTCCACAGATTTCAGTCGCCATCGGTCACGACTGCCGAAACAACAGCAGGAAGTTCGCCGAGATTTCAGCCGATATTTTCTCTGCCAACGGCATCAAGGTGTATCTGTTCGAAGATTTGCGCCCCACACCTGAAATGTCGTTCGCCATTCGTAGGCTGGGTTGCCAGAGCGGCATTATTTTGACGGCCTCGCACAACCCCAAGGAATACAACGGCTATAAGGCCTATTGGGACGATGGCGCGCAGATTATCGACCCGCACGACACCAACATCATCGACGAAGTCAACTTGGTTAAACCCACGGACATCAAGTTCCAGGGCAACAAGGCGTTGATCGAAATCATCGGCAAGGAAATGGATGAAGCCTTCATCAAGGCCATCACGGAAATTTCATTGTCGCCCGAAGCGATTGCCCGCCATAACGATTTGAAGATAGTCTACACGCCCATCCACGGCACTGGAGTGACCATTATTCCGGCCTGTTTGCGCGCCTTCGGTTTTACCAATATCATCCCGGTGCCCGAACAGAACGTGGTGAGCGGCGATTTTCCCACCGTAGTCTCCCCCAACCCGGAAGAACCGGCCGCCCTCCAAATGGCCATTGCCAAAGCCAAGGAAACCGATGCCGATATCGTGATGGCTTCCGACCCCGATGCCGACCGCATGGGCATCGCCGTGAAAAACGACGCCGACGAATGGATTTTGGTGAACGGGAACCAGACGGCACTCATCTTTATCTACTACCTCATCACCCGCTGGAAAGAACTTGGCAAGATCAACGGCAACGAATACATTGTCAAGACCATCGTCACGACGGAACTCATCAAGCACATCGCCGACAAGAACGACGTGGAATGCTTCGACTGCTTCACCGGCTTCAAATGGATCGCTGCCGTGATGCGCGAGCAGGAAGGCAAAAAGACTTACATTGGCGGTGGTGAGGAAAGCTACGGCTTCTTGCCCGAAACTTTCGTCCGCGACAAAGACGCCGTCTCTTCTTGCGCTTTAATGGCTGAAATCGCCGCCTGGGCCAAGGATCAAGGCGAATCGCTCTACCAACTCCTGCTCGATATCTACGTGGAATACGGCTTCTCCCGCGAGAAAGGCGTTTCCGTCGTAAAAAAAGGCAAATCAGGTGCCGACGAGATCAAACAGATGATGGTGGACTTCGGCGCCAACCCGCCCAAGGAAATCGCCGGTTCGCCTGTGGTGCTCATCAAAGATTTCGAAACGCTCTCAGCGACTGAACCCTTGACCGGAAAGACCTACAAGCTCGAAATGCCTGCCACATCGAACGTGCTGCAGTATTTTTCGCAGGACGGCAGCAAGGTTTCCATCCGTCCTTCGGGCACGGAACCCAAGATCAAGTTCTACATCGAAGTGCGTGGCGAAATGGCCTCGCGTTCCGATTACGACCATGCGTTGGCTGCTTCCGACATAAAAGTCAAGGCAGTGATGGCCTCCCTTGGGCTAAGCTGAAGCCTATTTTCTAACCTTTCGCAAAACTTGATAGACCGTGGTGGCCATGATTCTGGCACCGGCGGCGTTGGGATGGATTTTGTCCGGAAAGAGTTCGGGAATACCTGCGGTAGCCTTGTGCAAATCAATGATTTTCAACTTTTTATCTTTTGCAACTGCCCTGACATAGGGCATGACGCCGTGTACGATGATGCTGTCGTTGATGCCCCAAGTCACCGCAAACGCCGTTGCCGGATAACACAGAAAAATTCGTGGCTTGGAGGGTAATGCTTCAAAGCTGTCCACCATGGCGGTGAGGTCCTGCTTGAATTCAGCCTGAAATTGCCAGTTTTGCGGCTTGGTGTCGTTGGTACCGAGCTTGATGACCACGATGTTCGGATGATACGCCAAGGCGACCTTGAAGGTGGGCTCGTTCATGTAGGGCCTGTCGCCCTTGTTCAATAGGGTTCGGCCACTCAAACCATAATTCTTGACTTGGTACTTGGCTCCCAACAGTTGGCCGAGCACCGCCGGATAACTCTCCGTATCGCGGTTCTTGATGCCTGAACCGTAGGTGATGCTGTTGCCGATGCACGCCACCCGAATGGTATCCGCCGCCTGCAAACCCACGGCAATGAAAAGAAAAAGACTGATGATAGAGGATTTCAACATGGTATTCAATTTTGCACAAAGATAAAAAAACCTGCCCAAATTCTTGGACAGGTTTTTATGTGGTACTGTAAATGTGCTTCCTATTTGGAGTTGGAGAGGTATTCGGAGACACCTTCCTGAGTAGGCTTCATAGCCTTGTCGCCTTTTTTCCAGTTGGCCGGGCAAACTTCGCCAAATTCTTCGGTGAACTGCAACGCATCCAAAACGCGTTCCACTTCTTCCACACTGCGGCCCAGCGGCATGTTGTTTACCACCTGATGTTGAACGATACCGGCTTTGTCGATGAGGAACAATCCACGGTAGGCTTTGGGTTCGCCGACGAACGATTCGTTGCCGTCTTCGTCCCAAACTTCTTCACCGGCCAAAACATCGTAGGCTTTGGATATCTGAAGGCTTTGGTCGGCTACCAGCGGGTATTTCACCCCTTCGATGCCACCAACCTTGACGGGCGTGTTCAGCCATTTCCAATGAGCGAATTCAGAATCGGTGGAAACACCTACGACGACGGTGTTCTTGGAGGCGAATTCAGCTGCTTTTTCTTGGAAGGCGAGCAATTCGGTGGGACAAACAAAGGTGAAGTCGGCGGGATAGAAAAAGAAAACGACGTATTTGCCCTTGAACTGGTCCAGGGAGAAGTTTTCGATGATTTCACTTCCGTTGATGACGGCTTTGGCATTGAACGAGGGGGCGGGTTTTCCAACTAATACTGACATGATTCAATTTTTTTTTGAGGGTTATGATTCTATTTGGTTTTTTCGTTGGAACAAAAGTAATCATCTATCCGCTCTATTGGATTGAATTTTGGATTGAATTTATCTATGCAACGATAGAGAACGATGTTTCAACTCTCGTGATATTACGGACAAAGAAACCGGACTTCCTCCAATATTTTTTGTTGACGGCGATCGTCCAGACCAATGTGCAGCAGGGCGGCCGGATTCTCCAGCAACTGGCTGCAAATGACGATGCCTTTTTCCATGAGCTGCTGTTTTTCGGCATTCAGCAGTTTGGTCAATGCGGTGATGGGGAAAATATGGTGCTCGTCGATGATTTCCTTTAACCCCTTGCCGGCCGGATAATCCCAGCTCAGCAACTGCAATCCGGTGCATTCGCCAAAGGAGATGGCATCCGTGGTGAAGCGGGTGTTGGTCACTACGATGCCGTGGAACGTATAGCCGGCGAATTCAGGCAGTTCCTTGCGGTAATTGATGAGGTCGTCCACCCGGGAGCGGATGTACATGGGAACTTGGACGTTGGCGTTCTTGCCGGTGCTCTGATAGTATTTGCATTCGATGAAGTGCTGATTCTTGTCCTTGGTGGCGATGACGTCCACTTCGTGCGTGACACAATGCCCTTGCAGGACCTGCCCCACCTCCACATGGAAACCCAGCAACTTGAACACCTGGCCCACGAAGAATTCGAAGGGATAGCCCGTGGGGCCGAGTTCCATCATGGCGTTCTTGAGTTTGTACCTGGCAGCCAAGCCCAATTGTTCCTTACGCAGCAATGCAAAAGCGCGGTCGTAGATTTTTTTGGTGGTCATGCCGTCGCACACCCAGGATTCGACGTCCGCGATGACGGATTCGACGGTTTCTTCGTCCGCACCCGAACGGTGGAGCGACGACTTGAGTTTGTTCCGTGAAAATGGCTCCATATCGCCGGAGACCTTACGAATCATGGTTTTTTTGGACATTGGAATGTGTTTTAGACCGAGCCGGTCCACAAATATAGCAAATCTGTTCCGTTATAATACCACGGAAAGCAGGATGGGAAAATGATCGGACGGCCAACAATCGTCCACGAAGTATTCGTTGAGGGTCTTATAGCCTATGACTTTGACATTTCGGACGAAAAGATAGTCGATGCGGCGTTTTTCGGTGAAGTTCCAGGGTGTGGTCTCCCAGTGGTTGAAGGTGCCCTCGTAGCCTTCCGGTACGGTTTCAGCCACCATCCTACTGTCGGAGAGGCTGATTGCCAAGGGGGCATAGGTGACGGTATCCGTTGGGGGAGCGTTCAGGTCACCGCTCAGAAAAACGGGATATTCGAGTGGAATTGAAGCGATGCGTTTCAGGATGAGCTGAACGCTGTTTTTCCTGGCTTCCTTGCCGCACCAGCTAAAGTGCGTGTTGAAAAAATAGAAATCTTTCAGGGTGTGCTTGTCGTGCAAGCGTACCCAAAGGCACAGGTGAACGCAGTCGGCATCCCAGGCTATGTTGGGCAATTCAGGGGTTTCCGACAGGAAAAAATAGCCGGAGTCCTGGCATTCGAAGCGATGTTTCTCGTAGGCGACGGCGATGCGTTGTCCGCTAGTACCCGCTGCGTCGCCATTGCCTTTGGAGTAGAACGCGTAGTCCGGGAGCAACCGTTTCAGCTCCTGTTCCTGGTCTGCATCCAGCAATTCCTGAATGCCGAAAACGTCAAAATGGTGGGTGTAGATTTGCAGGGCGATGTAATTGCGGCGGAAGCACCACGAGCGATGGTCCTCGTCGACGGGCGTTGCGATTCGGACATTATAGGTTCCTACCTGAAGCGTATCGGAATAGACCCGGTCCGTTTCATCGGCGATGGGTAGCTCGCAGGAGTAAAATCCCCAAAGCATCAGCAACCAAACCAGAATCCGGTTTTTCATCGTACTGATTGCCCCTTCCTAATAACGGCTATTCAAATATAAGCCATAAACAGGCCCAAATCAAGTGTAACTTTATTTATCTTTGCAATCCAATACTTCCTTTCATGGTTTTGCTGAAACCTATCTACATCGTTCTCGGTACCATTTCCCTCATCTTGGGCATCATCGGCATCATCGTGCCCGGATTGCCGGCCACGCCTTTCATGATTCTGACGGCCTGGCTGTACCTCCAAGGTTCCGACCGACTGTACAACCGGATGCTGAAACATAAATATTTGGGGAAATACGTGGACGATTTCCGGTCTGGCAAGGGCATGACTTTGTGGTTCAAGCTCGGTTCGCTCTTTTTAATGATCATCATGGTGACCGTTTCCTGCCACTATTTTCTGCATGCGTTCTGGCTCAAGAGTTTTGTGATTGGAACAGCCCTGCTCGGTGCGGCGGTGATGATGTTTGTGATTCCTACGCAGAAAAAAATTTGAAAAATTTTTGTATCCTTCTGGACGTTAGTGGCAGGAGGTGGGAATAATTTTTCGGTCTTTTGCAGAATCAACCCATTCAGCCTCTTACCATGAAAAAAATCCTATTCTTTTTATTCCTGCTCGTTGGTGTTTTCCAAGGCATTTTTGCCGTTGACGAAAGCAAAATCTACATCTCGCAGGACCTCAAGGCCATGGACTTGCACCAGGACACCAGTACTTGGGCGTACAGCCGTAGCAAGCAATCCGAACATTTCATCGTCTTCTGGGCCAAGGAATACGGAACGACCAACCCGGCTGAATTCGCGGATGCGGCGTATCGGGTAAACATTGATTCGCTGTTGGCCAAGGCCGAGTTCTACTACGACATCAATGTGAACAAGCTGAAGTTCCTCACCCCGGGCGCTTCCAAAACGGACAAGTACAAGATGCAGATTTTCGTGTTGTTCCAAAAAGGCATTGTGGCTTCGGGCGCCGGTTGGGACGATACGATTGGTGCATTGTGGGTCAACCCGTTCGTTTCCAACCCTCCGGGCGCCATCATCGCCCACGAAATTGGGCATTGCTTTCAGTACCAGGTCTTTTGCGACAACGGCGGCAAATCTGGCTGGCGCTATGGGTTCGGCGGCAATGGCGGCAACGGTTTCTGGGAAATGACCGCGCAATGGCAATCGTTCCAGATATACCCCGACCAAGTGTTCAGCAATTATTATTACAAGCATTATTTGAGGGACTACCAGCTTTCTTCGTTCAACGAGGAGCAGCGGTATGAGAACTATTTCCTCGAGTTCTATTGGGCGGACAAGCACGGTTTGGATTTCATCAGCAAGATGTGGCACGAGTCGGGCGCCAAGGGCGAGGAAGATCCGGCACAGGCGTACATGCGGCTGACCGGCATCAATTTGGAGCAGTACAACCGGGAACAGTTCGATTTTGCCCAGAAAATGGCGACTTGGGATTTGGATGCGATTCGTTCGTACGGGAAAAGCCACATCGGTGATTTGTCGTGCAAACTCGACAGTGTGGAAGGCGGCTATTGGCAGGTTTCAGCCAAGAAATGTCCGCAAAACCACGGTTACAATATCGTCCGTCTGAAGGTTCCTTCGGCTGGGACGAAGGTTGCCTGCGACTTCGTCGGAATGGCCGGCGCCAAGGGCTACAACGCCGTCCATCTGGAATCGGCGGGCTGGCGGTACGGCTACGTGGCTTTGAAAATGGACGGAACGCGGGTGTATGGAAAAATGGGTTCAGCCGCTCCAGGAAAAATGGCGTTCAAAGTGCCGGCGGATTGTACGGATTTGTGGTTCGTGGTGCTTGGCGCGCCGAAAACGTACTGGATGCATGCCTGGGACGACAAGACCGACAACGATGAGCAATGGCCGTACAAAGTGCGGTTCAGCGGTACGACGTTGGCTCCTTAACAGTCCAACAATCCTTTTTTATTCAATAGGCTGAAATGTTTGCTTTTGGCCAGAATCAACTGTTCATCTTCCATGTGTTTGAGAACGCGTGCCAGTGCCGGGCGGGTCACGCCGAATAGGTCGGCCAGTTCCTGTTGCGTGTGGGGAATGGTGAATTCCGTCTTGGATTGCCGTTGCGACTGCTCCAGCAAATACTTGGCCAACTTGCTTTTGATGGTACCGAAGCGTTGCATCCGCAGCTTTTCGGACAAGAATCGGCTTCGGTCGGCCATGCTGTTGAGGTAGTTGGTGAGCAGGCGGGCGTCCTGCTGCATCATCGACGTGAATTGGCTGCGGCGGATGGCGGTGATTTCCGTCGTTTCGCCGGCTATGATGGCGATGGGCAGCTTGTTTTCGGAAGCGTACAAAAATGCCGGCGCGATGGTTCGGGGCGCCTGGATTACTTCAATCAGGGTGCTGCGGCCCAATTCGTCCGTCATTTCGCCGCGCACCGAACCTTCGGTCACGATGAGCAGTTGGTCGTACAGGCTGGATTGCAGGGCGATGAGTTCACCAGTGCGGTACGTTTTCACGTCGTAGCGGCCGCCCAGCAAGTGGTTGATTTCCTCCGGTGACATGCCTTTGAACAAGGGGCATTGGTTCAGTTTGGACATTTTTTTGTAAAGATAGTTGATTTGTAACATAGGTTACAAAATAGTACCGGTTTGTTGCTGTACTTTTGCAGGATAAATTTTAGGAACTATGAAACGGACCATCATTAAAATCGACGAAAACGTGTGCAACGGTTGCGGCAATTGCGTCACCGGCTGCCACGAAGGCGCCCTCCAACTCATTGACGGCAAGGCTGTCATGGTGAGCGAACTCTATTGCGACGGCCTGGGTGCCTGCATCGGCGACTGCCCGGTGAACGCCATCGTTTTAGAAGAACGCGAGGCTGAACCCTATAGTGAATCGGCGGTGATGGAACGAATTTCGAGCAAGGGTTTATCCGTTATTCTGGCACATCTGAAGCATTTGAAGGAGCACGGTGAGAAAAAGTTGGTGCAGGAAGGCGTGGCTTGGTTGAAGGCGCACGGCATCGATTTCGACCTGGCGTTGCTGCACAAGGAGGAGCCGTTGGCTTGTGGGTGTTCGGGTTCGCATGAGAAGTCTTGGGGTCCTTTGCAGGGCATGCGTCCGACCTTTGCCGCTGTTCCTGTTCAGGACTCCCCTTCCGAACTTCGCCAATTTCCGGTTCAACTGCATTTGCTGAACCCTCAAGCGCCCTACTTTCAAGGTGCCAACGTGTTGCTGGCTGCTGACTGCACGGCATTCGCCGTCGGGAACTTCCACAGCAAGTTCCTCAAAGGCAAAAAGTTGGCCATTGCTTGTCCCAAATTGGATTCGAACATCGACCATTACTTGGAAAAACTGGAATCGATGATTGACGACGCTCAGATTGACATGCTCACGGTGATGATCATGGAGGTGCCTTGCTGCAGCGGATTGGTCGGCATCGCCAAATCGGCGCGGGACAGAGCCAAGCGGCACATTCCCATCAAGGTCGTCGTGGTTTCGGTGCAGGGGGAGGTTAAAAAGGAAGATTGGTTGTAAAAAAAAGGGCAGCTTTTCAAAGTTCTAGTCAGCCCAGTAGCAATCCGATGGTGAACAACAACCCAAATATCAACAAGTTGCGTGAGGTTTCACCCAACAACGCGTTCAGCGCCTTGCCTTGACGGATGCGGCACATCTTGCGCCAGGTCAGGTAGTGGGGAATCAGGTAAATCACTGGTAAAACGGCAGCCAGCCAGGCCGTTTGGAGAAAAAACAAGCCCAGAAGGACCGCGATTATACCGTTCAGCAAGTAAAAATAACGGCCGAACGCTTCGCCGAAGAGGACGATCGTGGTGTGCTTGCGGCAGGCGGCGTCGTTCTCACGGTCGCGATAGTTGTTGAGCACCAGGATGTTGACGGCGGGAAGACCGACCATGGCACCGGCGAGGAAGACCAAGGGTTCAAACGAAGCAGTTTGTACGTAAAAGGAAAAGACAACGGCGACGAATCCAAAGAAGGTCAGCACGAACAAGTCGCCCAAACCGTTGTAGGCCAAGGGCCAGGGACCGGCGGTGTAGGCCAACAGGGCAAGTACACAGCAGGCGCCCACCAAAATCATCTGCCAGCCACCAAAATAAACCAAACCGAGGCCGAACAAACAAGCCATGGTTATCACCACCAACGTACCGAGGAGCATGCGCTTGGGCGAAATCCAGCCGGAAGCCACGGCGCGGGCTGGGCCGAGGCGGTGTTCATTGTCGGTTTTCTTGATGAAGTCAAAGTAATCGTTGCTGAAGTTCGAGGCAATTTGGGCCAACAAAGCGAACAACAGGCAAAGCAACGCCGGGATCCATTGGAAACGTCCAAAATGGACGGCCAGACCGGATGCGACCAACACGGGAACGGAGCCAGCGGCCAGGGTTTTGGGACGGGAGGCGAGCAGCCAAGCTTTGACGGAATTTTGTTTGACGTCGGACATTGGATCGAATTCTGCAGGATTATTTTCTGCAAAAGTACGGGCAAAAAATCAATTTAATGCTACTTTTGCTGAACAACCGACCAAACTTTCGCACCATGCAGGAAATCACGCTCGTAACCCCCACTTTTTTATTCTCGGCCATCTCGCTCTTGATGTTGGCATACACGAACCGCTTCCTCTCCTACGCCCAATTGGTCCGGACGCTCAAGGACAAGTACTTGGAGAACCCGGACGCGTTGACTGCCGCGCAAATCACCAACTTGCGCAAGAGGCTCACGCTGACTCGAAGCATGCAAATGTTGGGTGTGGGAAGCTTGTTTTTATGTGTGGTGACCATGTTCGTCATTTACATTGGTTATCAGGCTATTGCCGTCTGGATTTTCGGTGCAGCCCTGTTGTTGCTCATCTGTTCGTTGGGCATTTCCGTCCGTGAAATTCAAATTTCCATCCGAGCATTGGACATTTACCTGAGCGACATCGAAAAAATGGAACAGGACAAGTCGCTGAGAAGCACGTTGACCGATATTTTCACGCATACCTCCAAAAAAGAAGAAACCACCGACAAACATTTGATACCATGAAAGCCACTGACCTGCGCGAAGAACTGAAACGTAAGAAAAATCCCGAAAAAGGTGGTTTACTGCAACGATTTTTTAAGACCGGCCCCGGCCAATACGGCGAAGGGGATATTTTCTGGGGACTGTCCGTTCCTGAAACCCGCGCCATCGCTGCCAAGTATACGAAAATGCCCTTGGAGGAAATCGAGCTCTTGCTTATCGATCCGGTGCACGAGGTTCGCTTAGCAGCAGGAATACTGCTTGTCCACCTGTTTAAAAAGGCTTCGAAAGCCGAAAAACAGGCTATTTACGAATTTTACATTGCCAACGCCACGCGCTTCAACAATTGGGATTTGGTGGATCTCACCTGCCACCACATCGTGGGCGGCTGGTTGTTTGACAAAGACCGCAAACCGCTTTACGAACTGGCAGTAAGCAACAACCTTTGGGAACAGCGCATCGCCATTGTTTCCACCTACGCGCTACTGAGAAAAAACGATTATGAGGATTGCATGAACATTTCCAAAATCTTGCTGAACCATAAGCACGACCTTATTCACAAGGCTGTAGGCTGGATGCTCCGGGAAATGGGCAAGCGCAATTTCTTGGTGGAAACCGAATTCCTACTTGAAAACGACCGCTACAAGACCATGCCGCGCACCATGCTGCGGTACGCCATCGAGAAATACCCGGAAAATCAACGGCAAGCGTTCCTCAAAGGGGAAATGTAAACCATGAGAAAAATACTGTCCACCGTATTTTTGGCAAGTTTTGCACTCGCTTTGACTGCGCAAATGCCGGCACGAACACAAGCCAATTTGGACAAGTACAAAAAAATTTGCCGGGAACACATCTATACGGAAATGAAGGGCATGTACCGCGAACCCGGCGGCTCCTTGAAGTTTCCGTTTCTGGCACCAGGCAGCGACCAATACCTGGACATGCTTTGGGATTGGGATTCCTGGTTGAGCGACGTGGCACTCAGGCAGATCTTACTGGAACAAGGCACCGACAAAGACCGCCAACAAGCACTCAAATACGAACAAGGTTGTGTGCTGAACGCGTTGAGCTACGGCGGCATGGACGGTTGGATTCCCATCTGGATAGAACGGAACGCGCCCTCCCGCAAAGAGATGCTAAAGGGCAAGAACCTGTGGAAGAGCAACATGCACAAACCAACCTTGGCACAGCACGCGGCTTTCATCGTTCAAAACATGAAGGGCGACGCCGAATGGCTTCGGGAAGATTTCTACACGTTGCAAGCCTTTGAGAATTTGTATTTAAATTTTCACCGGGATAAAGCCACTGGCTTGATGTATTGGCAAAACGACCAAGCCATCGGCGTGGACACCGACCCGAGCACGTTTTACCGACCGGATGCCAGTTCGGGCAGCATATTTTTGAACGCATTGATGTTCAAGGAATTGCAAGCTATGGATTACCTGGCTACCCAATTGAAGATGCCTGAAATCGCCGCCAAATACCTGAAAGAATCAGAAAAGCTCAAATCCAGCATCCGTGAAAATTGTTGGGATCCACGTGATGGTTTTTATTACAGCGTGGATTTGAACCTTCGCCCTGTGGAGAAACCCGAGCTCGACAGCCTGCAACCGGGCAAGTTCTTTTTTCACACCGGCCAACCACGTAGCTATGACTGCCTCATTCAGCGGTTAAGCGTCTGGAGCGGCTTCATGGCCCTTTGGTCAGGCATCGCCACCCCCGAGCAAGCTTCGCAAATTGTTGCCAGGCAATACCGCGACACGACTTCCTTCAACGCACCGGCCGGCGTGCGCAGCCTGTCCCCATTGGAAAAGATGTACGATTTGCGTGCCAGCGGAAACCCTTCTTCCTGGAACGGCCCCATTTGGATCAACGTCAATTACTTGGTTTTCAGAGGACTGATCAAATACGGATACAAGGCCGAAGCGAGAGAATTGGCCGAAAAGACCATTCTGTTGTTGGGAAGGGATTACGAACGCTTTGGCGCCCTGCACGAATACTACCTGCCCGAAAACGGCGAACCGGTACTCAACAAAGGCTTCCAGAATTGGAATCTGTTGGTTCTCAACATGATGGCTTGGCTGGACGGCAAACCGGTCGTTGCGGAATTCTAGAGTGTTCGGTCGACTTGTTTGACCCCCTTAACCGTTCGGATTTTCTTGATCAACGTGTTCAGCTGCCGCGTATCGCTCACATTCACCGTCAGTTGCCCATGAAACAGCCCGTCCGTCGCATCGATGCTGATGGAACGCAGGCTCACACCAGGCTCCTTGGAGATCATGGACGTGATGTTGGTCACGATGCCGATGTCGTCGTGTCCCACCACGTGCAGCGTCGTGGGATAGCTCGAACCGTCGGCCTTGCCCGCCCATTTGGCCTTGACCACGCGGTAGCCGAAACGGTTGAGCATGCTGGGCGCATTCGGGCAGTCGCCGCGGTGAATCTTGATGCCCCCGGCGGCTGAAACGAATCCGAAGACCTCGTCGCCATAAATCGGATTGCAACATTTGGCCAGCTTGAAATCGATGCCCTTGAGTTGCTGGTCGATGAGCAGGACATCCTCCCTGGAATGATGCACTTCCTCCGGCGTTTCCACCACGAACGTCTCGGCTGAACGCGATTCGGAAGGTTCGTTGACCGTTTTTTCTGCCTTTTCGAACTCCAAGTACATCTCAATGACCTGGTTCACTTCCAACTGTTCCGCACCGACTGCGGCGAAGAATTCAGTCACCGTCTTGTATTTCAGCTTCTTGATGACGCGCATCAGCATGCCTTCGTCGTAGTCGATCTTGCGGTTCTTCATGCGCCGCTTCAAGTTTTCCTTGCCGAATTCAGCCTGCTTGAGCTCGGCTTCCTTGAGGGACTGCTTGATTTTGTTGCGGGCTTTGGAAGTGACCACGTAGTTGATCCAATCTTGCTTGGGCGTTTGGTTGGAACCGGTTTGGATTTCCACTTGGTCGCCGCTCTTGAGTTCGTAGCGGATGGGCACGTTCTTGCCATCGACCTTGGCGCCCACGCACTTGCTGCCCAAATTCGTATGGATGCTGTAGGCGAAATCCAATACGGTGGCACCCTTTGGTAGTTTGAAGAGCTCGCCTTTGGGCGTGAACACGTAGATCTCGTGTTCGTACAGGTTCATCTTGAAATCGTCCATCAGGCCTGCCGAGGTGGTTTCAGCCGATTCGAGAATTTCACGGATACGGTTCAGCATTTCATCCAAACCGCTCTCGCTCTTGATGCCTTTGTACTTCCAGTGAGCAGCCAAGCCACGTTCGGCGATTTCGTCCATGCGGCGGGTGCGGATCTGGACTTCGACCCATTTGCCCTCCTGCCCCATCACCGTGATGTGCAGCGACTCGTAGCCGTTGCTCTTGGGGATGGAAATCCAGTCCTTGAGGCGGGAAGTGTTGGGTGTGTGCATGTCGGTGACGATGGAATACGCCTGCCAACAGGCCGACTTTTCCTGGTCCTTATCGCAATCGATGATGAGCCGGATGGCGAACAGATCGTAAATATCTTCGAACGGTATCTTCTGCTTTTTTAGCTTGTTCCAAATGGAACTGATGGATTTGGTTCGGCCCTTGATTTCGAATTTGAGGTCCGTCGTTTCCGAAATGCGTTTTTTGATGGGCTCCACAAAGTTTTTGATGTACGCTTCGCGGGAAGTCTTGGTTTCATCCAACTTGCGTGCAATCTCCTGATACACGGCGGCTTGGGTGAACTTCATGGAGAGGTCCTCCAGTTCGGTTTTGATGGCGTAAAGCCCCATGCGGTGGGCCAGCGGTGCGAACAGGTAGGACGCCTCGCGGGCTATTTTTTGCTGAAGCTCGGGGCTGTAGTATTTGAGCACCCGCATCGTATTGAGGCGGTCGGCAATCATGATGAGGATGACGCGGCCGTCCTGAGCGAACGAGAGCAAGAGGTTGCGGAAGTTTTCGGTCTCGATGGCCGTGTTGCGGTCGTAGAGTTCGTTGGCTTTGGTCAGCCCGCGCAGGATGCCGCCCACAGAAGGTCCGAAGGTCTTTTCGGCCTCTTCCACGGTGAGGAATCCTGTCGTGACTACATCGTAGAGCATGGCGCTGATTACGGACGAGCGGCGCAGACCCATTTCGCTGGCCACTACGTAAGCGGTGTTCACATTGCGGAGCAAGGGATTGATTTGCGGCACAACCCGCTGGAAGACACCGGCTTCGGTGGCACGTTTCATGATGTCCCGAAGATCGTTTACAAATCCACGGGTCGTATCGTCCAAAACCAATCGGAGCAGCTTGCGGTACAACTTCAGCAATCGAAGTCGTTCTTCATCGGAGAAATTCATGCGGGCACAGTTAAGATGCCTGTAAAAGTACGATAATAAGGAGAAAGTTATTGGATTTTACATGAATTTTTTATCTTTGTAAGGTAACCAATAATTCAACCTACCTATGTTTACGACGGAAGATCTGGCGCAATTTGAGGCCAAAAACATTTCCCTGGAAAAGGTCAAAAGTCAATTGAACGATTTCAGCAACGGGTTTCCGTACCTGGAACTGGCCGGTTCCGCCTCCATCGGCAAAGGCATCCTACAGTTGGACAAAGCTTCTGAGAATGGCTACTTGAGGGCTTGGGAAGAATATTTGGGCGAATCGCACAACGTTCAAAAATTCGTACCCGCATCCGGGGCTGCCAGCCGCATGTTCAAGGACTTGTTCGAGTTTTTGGAAAGCGATACGGAAATACCTTCCAACGCTTTCATGACCAAGTTTTTCGCAGAAATCCATCGTTTTGCCTTTGCGAAGGAACTCGACGCTGTTTGCCTCCAAAATTCAGGTGACACCATCGATGGCCTGTTGGAAGCCACGAATTACAAGGAAGTGGTACAAAATCTGCTCCTGCCCAGCGGTATGAATTACGGATCGCTGCCCAAAGGGCTGTTGCGCTTCCACCACTACGGTGACGAGTGCCGCAAGGCCGTGGTGGAGCACTTGGTGGAAGGTGCCTTGTACGCCAAAACAAAAACCAATCACGTCAACGTTCATTTCACCGTCTCACCCGAACACCGAGCTTTTTTTGAGGCTGAAGTCAAGGCTTCGGCGCCTGCGGTTGAAAAAGGGTACGGCATCGTGCTGAACATCAGCTTTTCCGAACAAAAGTCGAGCACCGACACGGTGGCGGCCGACAGCGACAACAAGCCCTTCCGCGAAAACGGCAAGATTTTGTTCCGCCCCGGTGGTCATGGCGCTTTGATTGAGAACCTGAACGATTTGGACGGCGACGTGGTGTTTGTCAAGAACATCGACAACGTCGTGCCCGACCGTTTGAAAGATACGACCGTGCGCTACAAGAAAATCATCGCCGGCATTTTGGTGGCCAGACAGAAAAAAGTATTTGAAGCCATTCGACTCCTCGAAAGCGGGAAATTCGACAGGGCGCATCTGCTGGACATCATCCACTTTGTCCAAGACGACCTCTTTACCCGAAATCCGGAAACCAAGAATCTGGAGGACAGCGAATTGGCCATTTATTTGATCAAAAAGCTGAACCGACCCATTCGGGTCTGCGGGATGGTTCGAAATCAGGGTGAGCCAGGCGGCGGACCGTTCTGGGCCTACAATTCAGACGGTACGATTTCCTTACAGATATTGGAAAGCACACAGATTGACTTGAACGATTCCCAAAAGAAAGCAATGTTCGAACAGGGCACCCACTTCAATCCGGTGGATTTGGTCTGTGCCATTCGCAACCATCATGGCGAAAAATTCAAACTGACGGATTTTGTGGATCCCAAAACGGCCTTCATCTCCTATAAATCCAAGAGTGGCAAGGACTTAAAGGCGTTGGAATTGCCCGGGCTTTGGAACGGTGCGATGTCCGATTGGAATACGATTTTCGTGGAAGTGCCCGTCCTCACCTTCAATCCGGTCAAGACGGTCAACGACTTGCTACGTCCTGAACATCAATAGGTCGACCCTGTGAAAACAACCTATAAGATACTTTTGATCATCTTTTTGCTGATCTCCCTATTGGGTTTCGCCCTGTATTTCCTGTTTTCGACCGAAGATGCGCAACAGAAGGATCTGGTGGATCTTACCACCAATCAATACGGTCAGGCATTCGAGACGTTGCTCGAAAACAGTTCCGTACGTTACCGGCAGCAAGTGGACGACTACACCTATTGGGACGACATGTGTCGGTTCATGAAGACACGCGATCGATCCTGGGCGGACGAGAACCTGGCCACCATTATCCGAAGTTACGATGTGGACAATGTCTTTTTGATCAATCCGGATGAAAAGTCAGTGGCCTATTCCTATCCCAACGATTCGGCCGAGGTTCCGCAACTGATTGTCCAATCAAAAAGGATGTTGAGCATGCTCTTTCGAAAAAGATTGCTTGACTCCTATTTTTACGACAAGGAAACCGGTCAGGTCGGAGTCATCTACGCCGCCACCATCCATCCCACCAACGACCAGCAGCGATTAACCAAGCCGCAAGGCTTCTTTTTCATCATCAAATACTGGGATAGTGCCTTCCTACAGGAAATCGAGCGAATTTCGAATTCCGACATTTCGGTGGAAAAAGTCAGGCAACCCATCGCATCGAGCGAAGAGACGGTCACGTTTTACAAGGAATTGAAGGATTTTTCGGGCAAGACGCTGGCCTATGTCAAGATTGTCCGTCAAGCGCCTTATTTAAAGTTGAACCGGGATTTTTCGGAAAATGTGTTCCTAATCTACTTGACTTCGGCCCTCATCCTGATTTTGATCGTATCGATGAGCATGTTTTTTCTCATCGGTCGGCCATTGGGTGACCTGGGCAGCATTCTGAAGGGAAACAAAGCCTTGTTGCCGAACCTCAAGAAGTACGGTGGTGAATATGTGCAAATAGCAGATCTAATTGAACATTCCAACAGCACTCAAGAGGAACTTGAAAAGGCCAAGATTCGTGCCGAAGAATCGGATCGGCTGAAATCGGCGTTCCTGGCCAACATCTCACATGAAATCCGAACGCCGATGAACGCCATCATGGGTTTCTCGCAAATTTTGCCCGAGCAGTTCGACAATAAAGATCAACTCAAGGAATGCACCGACATCATTTCCCAACGTTGCAAGGATCTATTGGACATTGTGAACAGCATGATTGACATGTCCAAACTCAATGCAGGTGATGTAAAGATTCAATCCAAAACCTGCGATCTGGAGGTTTTGTTCAACGAGCTGAAGGTGCAGTTTGAGAAACTGAGGGTTAATTCCAGAAAGGAAAATTTAGAATTCAACATCCTGTTTGAAAGGCAAAACGAACAATGTGTCATCGTTACGGACATCAACAAACTACGGGAAATATTCGTGCATCTGCTTTCAAATGCTTTCAAATTCACCAAGACGGGCAAAGTTGAAGCCGGATGTTTTCAGGATGAGACGAATGGTATCGTGTTTTTCGTATCCGACACAGGCATTGGGATTCCTAAAGACAAGCAAACTAAGATATTCGACTATTTCACCCGTTTGAACAATGAGTTGACCGACAACATGACTGGCACAGGCTTGGGTTTGGCCATCGTCAAGGGATTGATCGACCTGCTGAACGGGAAACTGTGGCTGGAATCTGAACCCGGCAAGGGCAGCACGTTTTATTTCACCGTGCCGAACTCCATCACATCGGAATTCATCCTTTAGCCAATCTTCATGAAAAGAACATTTTCACTGCTCTTGATATTGGGTTCAGCCATTATTGGCTTGCATTTGCATGCTGCGACGCCTTTAAAGTCTGTTTTGAATGTGGTGCTGGAAGTGGCCGGCGAAGAACATGCTATCGAATTGGGTTCAAACGCTCAGCAAAAAAACTTGACTACCGTAACCGCGCCTGCATGGTTCGACCGCTCACAATTGACCAGTTTTCAGTCCGACCAGATTCGACACGCGCTCGAACAAAAGAATGCAACGAACGACAAGCCCACCAACAAAAGTTATTATTTGGTTTTGGACTTTCAAGATTTGAAAACGATGGAGGAAGACAGCGTACCGAACTGCAAAGGCTGGAAATCGAAGGTGGTGGGGTATCTGTATCGAATCGACCGAAGTTCCTTCAACCGCCGTATCAACCGTACGAACTATCCGATATTCTATGTTGGGACAGCCAACTTTCCCCTACAGGTTTCCAGCCCCATCGGTTATGCCACAACGTCCAACCAATTGCTCAAAGAGTTGATACAGAAAGGATTTGATGGTTGCTTGGACAGCCTGCAAAACCAATTGGACCGTTATGTAGAACAGGCTCCAATCCTGCAGAAACACCCCTTGAGGGCCAACATCGGCAAAAGGGAAGACATCCGGGTGGACGATCGATTCCTGGCGTACGATTACGTATACGATGCGAAAACGTTTCAGACAAAAAAAGTATTCCGCGGAATCGCTCGTGCCACACATTCCATCGTGGACAACAGGGACACGTTGAATACGAATGGATCGACGGTGTTTTATCAAACTTACGGTTCCCCCCTGAAACTGGGTGATGTATTGGTAAAGCGCATGAATTCAGGCTATGAATGGTCCTTGGCCAAGAGTTCAGGTGGTGTCGGGGGCTGGTCGGCACGCTTGGACGCACGCCTGAGCAGGCATGTGGGCATCCAATCCGTGTACCTATTTTTAGAGGGAGGCATCGATAAGCAGGTCCAATCGTATTCCTATTATTACGGAAGATATCATGCGTTGTATCGCATTGATGGCGGTCTTGCCAAAGGTCTTCAATTGTACCGAAACCTGGAACTTCGACCGTATGCAGGCTTGGGGTTGGAATCGACGACCTATGGCCTCGATGTTAGCGGAATCATGAGTGAATATCAGTTTTATGGCGCCAATTTATACCTTCAAGTCAACCGATTTTTGAAGGTGTTCGGTGGATATAGCCGCTATACGTACAAGTCGTTTTGGAGCTATTTTGACCAAGGAAGTTTTGGAACTTCTTGGACCAGTTATTTTCGAGGCCGAGACACTGGAACTTTAAGTCTGGGTATTACGGTCGAACTGTAAGCCCAAGTTTTTTTCCACGCTCCAGCATGAACGCCTTGGCTGCTTCATATTCGTTGGGGATGATGCCGTCCAGAATGGCATCCTTGATGGCATCTTTGATGAGTCCGACTTCCTTGCAAGGCGTCAAGCCAAAGGTTTCCATGATTTCCTCGCCCGAAACAGGCGGCTGCATGTTGCGGATGCGGTCCTTTTCCTCCAATTCGCGGAGTTTGCTGCGCACCAACTGGAAATTACCCAAAAAGCGTTTCACTTTTTCGGGATTCTTGGAGGTGATGTCTGCTTCGCACAACGTCATCAAGTCTTCAATGTCGTCTCCGGCATCGAACAAAAGACGCCGAATGGCTGAATCCGTGATAATTTCCTGACTCAGCACGATGGGACGCATGTGCAGCCCGACCATCTTTTTGACGTATTTCATCTTGTCGTTCATGGGGAACTTGAGCCGGCGGAAAATGTCGGGCACCATCTTTTCGCCGATGAAGTTGTGGTTGTGGAAGGTCCAGCCGGCTTTGCCGTCCCAACGTTTGGTCACCGGCTTGCCCACATCGTGAAACAGCGCCGACCAGCGGAGCCAGATGTTGTCGCTGTTGGCAGCCAGGTTGTCGAGCACCTGCAGGGTGTGGGTGAAATTGTCCTTATGCCCCACCCCATCCTTCGTTTCAGCCCCTTTGAGGGCGGCGATTTCAGGCAGTATCAATTCGAGCAGGCCGCAGACGTCCAAGAGGCGGAAGCCGATGGAGGGTTTGCGAGAGACCATCATTTTATTGAGTTCATCCACAATGCGTTCGCCCGAAATGATTTGAATGCGGTCCTTGTTGCGCTCGATGGCTTCGAAGGCTTCGGGCACGATGTCGAAATCGAGCTGGCAGGCAAAACGGATGGCGCGCATCATGCGCAAGGGGTCGTCGCTGAAGGTGGTGTCGGGATCCAACGGCGTGCGTAGGAGCATGTCGCGGAGGTCATCCATACCGTAGAATGGATCGACCAACTCGCCGAAACGGTCCTTATTCAGGCAAATGGCCATGGCGTTGATGGTGAAATCGCGGCGTTTCTGGTCGTCCTCCAGGGTTCCGTCCTCCACGATGGGCTTGCGGGAGTCCAGGTGGTACGATTCCTTACGGGCGCCGACAAACTCGACTTCCACCCCTCCGTGCTTGAGCTGAGCGGTCCCGAAATTCTTGAAAACCGTGACCTGCACGTTCTTTCCGAGTTTTTTGGCGACTAGTTTGGCCAAGGCGATGCCACTGCCCACCGTCACCACATCGATGTCTTTGGAGGGCCTTTTTAGGAAAATATCCCGGACGAAGCCGCCAATGACGTACGATTCGACTTGCAGTTCGTCCGCGGCTTCAGATATGACTCCGAAAATCTTGTCCTGTATTTTTTCACGTAAATTCACAATCAGAGGGATCAAATAGGTTGCAAAAGTAACCATTTTTTTCGGGGAATGCTGTACTTTTGCGTGTTCTCAAGATTCACTACATGATTCGACGTTTCCTTTTAGCTTCCATACATCTCAGCATCGCCGCTCTCCTGTTTTCCTGTTCTTCGGTTTCGGAGATCAAGCCGGACGATTATTTGTTGCGGGCCAAAGAACTGATTCAAAAGCAGCAATACCAATTGGCCAAACTGTATGTGGACAGCGTGCGCATTCGGTTCCCCAAGGAATATGCCAAGATTCGGGAGGGGTTGAGCGTCATGCGTGAAATCAACTACGCCGAACAGAACCGGACGTTGGCGTTCTGCGACAGCATGCTGGAAGTGCGTCAAAGCGAGCTGCCAGCAGCGAAAAGCGATTTCACCTTTGAAAAGAACGTGGAATACGAAACCATCGGCCATTATGTCTATAAGTCGCAAGCGCAGGAAAACAACTTGGGTCGCACGTTCCTCCAAACGAAAGTGGACGAGAAGGGCAACCTGGTACTAACGAGCTATTATTGCGGAACTCGGGCGCTCAACCACAATCGGGTGCATGTTTCCGCACCGGACGGCACCTATGCTGAAACATTGGTCGTACCCAAGGATGGCGCCTTGAACTATGTCTGGAACGATGGTGAGACGCGCTACGAAACAGTCCGTTTCAACCGGAAGGCCGAAAACGGGGTCATCAATTTTGTATTGCTGCATGAGCGGCAGGCGGTCACCGTCACTTTAAACGGAGGTTCACCAAAGGCCTATATGCTGAGCATGAGCGACAAGCTGGCCATGCATGCCGCCTCCAACCTTTCCGCCATTCTTTCGGACATTACGAAACTGCTGGATGAGATGCGGTTGGCCCAAGCAAAGCTGGATTACATCTACAAGAAACAAAACAAGATCTCGGACGGAGAAGCGGATACGAGCAATTGATTTTTTTTACCTGTTCAACGTAAAACGTAAGCTGAACCCGAAGTCCGAAGAGGTCACGGGATACGACGAAACCAACGGAATCGTGGATTCCAGGTTGTAAAAGAGCGTCATGTTCATGTTCCGCGAAATGGCGTAGTCGCCGAGTATTTCCACCACCATCGTTTTATTGCCCGAAGAAGCCTGGGTGTAGTTGTCCTCGATCTTTCGAAGCAGCGAGAACTGGTTCTTATACGTGAGGTTGCCGGTGAGGCTCAAATCGTTTTTGATTTTGGAATTGGCCAGGAAGCCCCATGGGTGAAAGTCGCTGATCTTGTAGTTGGTGCCCACCACCCATTGGTCGTTGTCGGCTTCGATGACTTGCCCGCCGGTGATGCTCAGGTTCATGGAGCGGGTCTTGCGCATTTCGGTCTTCAAGGTCCAACCGTTGTTCAAGGTGGCCTGCACGCGGATGAGCGGATTGAAGGATTCCATCAAAGTAACCGAGCTGATGTCGTACATGGACGAAGGCGTGGGATTGCCGCTCAACACGTCCTGCACGTAGCCCAAACCGTCACCGCCGTCTATCCAGGAGTTGTATGAAGCGAAGGAACCGACGTTGTAGGTGCAACTGTAGGCATGGTTGAGGGTGACGTTCCGAAAGAATTTCTTGACGAATTCCAGGTTGGAAAGGCCGTCGTAAGAAATGGACCAGTTGGGCAACAGGGCTTTCAGGGCCGGGAACAGGCTGAGGTCGGAACGAACGGCGCTTTTGCCGGTGTAGGCAGCCAGGAACGCAGGAATGAGCACGTCGGCCGAATTTTTGGCGAACGTACCGTTGACAGCGTCGTATGGAGTTCCGCCAAGGCCGCTGGTATTTAGGAAGCTCACATTGGGATAGGTTTTACCCACCATCTTGTTTTGAAGTCGGGCCGCGATGATGTCCCGGTTCTTGAGGAAGCGGTTGAAGCCGGCCGATTTGTAGCCGTTGGAGGATTTGGGTGATTCGAAGGCCGTGGAAAGGGCGATGGTGGTCATGGTAAAGGTACCCGTCTTGTTTTGAGGCATGCCGTCGAACATGTATTCAATCTCATTGTTCGACTTCCAGTTGCGGGCAGCGTTCAGCTCTATCTTCATACCTCGGAACAGTTCCACGGACGATTTGATGCGCAGGTCGGTCATGGAGGTGCTCATGGCTGGAGTCGTGATGGTGTCCGTATTGCCGGCACTGTTCAGGAGCCAATGGTTGTTGAGCGCGCGGTCCAGGTAGTTGGAGGGTTGCATGCCGAGGGCGAAATCCCAACCGGGGGCCATGCCGAATTCGGGCGAGGCACCATACAAATTGGATTCGGAGCGGAAACCGGGGATGCTCATTCCGTCGTTTTGGGTATAGTTCACTGTGACGTTCTTGATGGACATCAGCAGTCGGGCGGCGACGGAAGCCACTTTGTACCAACCTTCGTCGTCGAGCGCCGGTTTCTGATATACGGTCAGCTTCACTTTGATATTTTTGGGTGACATCACTGTCAGGGTGTTCTCATCCTTGACGCGCATCCGAACGGGTACGGTTCTGCCGGCAGAATCGACCGCCACAATGTACACCCGCTTATTCTTGAGGTTGTGCTTGATTGGAAACAGGGAATCGGAAACCAAGTCGAGTTCCTTCTCGAATTTCTTGGGCTCCTTGACCACCGGTTTCACCTCAGGCACTTTCTTTTTGGCATTGGCTGAAGGCGTTTTCAAATCGACCTTGCCGTCTTTGCCGGTCTCCGTGCCGGGCACTGCAGGCTTGTTCGGGTCGGCTGGCTTGTTCGGGTCGGCCGTCTTGTTCGGATCCTTTTTCGTTGGAACCGGGATTTTGGCCTTGGGCGGCGTGTCGAACTTCTTGTTGACGGTCTTGAGGAAATCCCACTTGTTGTACAGGTTCACCATGTTGGCTGAAGTCGTGAATGTCAGCGTCCGTTGGTTGGAGATGACGTTGCCCACATCCGTCTGCGTTTTGCTGATGGCGCTGCGGTCCCAGTTGTAGACAGCGTTGTACTGAGCGGTAGCCGTTGTGAAGTCCAGCAACGGGATGCGGTTCATGGGCACCTGCCAGTTCAGGTTGGCCGTATGCGTATAGTTCAGCGGTGTACCGAAATTACGAAGGCTTCGGCTCACGGTGTCCTTCCAATTTTCGTATTCGGTGGCGAACAGTGCTTTGTTGACAGGCGAGTTCACGGTTTCCTCCACGATGGAACGGTTGTTGGTGGTAAACTTCAGGCGCAGGTTCTTGGTGAGGTTCCAGTTCAGGTCCAAATCGGTGTTCCAAAAGAAGGTCTTGCTCACGGTGAGCGGAATTTGCATGCCTGAACCGGAGGAAAGGTCCCTGGCCTGTTTTTCGAAATAATCGCGAATCAGGTTGGAATTGGCGGTGATGGAGTTGGGCAACACATTCAGGTTGAATTCCTTGATGATCTTGAGCCAAGGAGAATCCAACTTCTTGGTCTTTGCGAAGGGTGTCCAAGCCTTGAAGGGTGAGGCGTAATTGTAACTCACTCCGCCGTCGTAGTGCTGGGTGATTTCATAATCCGTGGTCGCATCGTGCTCGTAGGCATTGGTGCTGGTGTAGCGGAAGGTGAAATTGTCGGGGTCGATGGGCAATGGTATCTTGCTCTTTAACCCGACACGCATGCCGGTGAGGCTCAGGCTCTTGAAGGTCTTGAGCTTCTGGCTGTAGTTGAGGATGGAGTCACGGATGGCCTTGTTGGGAGCTGCCGCTAGTACGTCCTTGAGCAATAGGTCCTCGTTGAGCGGGTCATACTTGGGCGTGGATTTTTCGTTGGAAACCGAGTAGTACAGCGGCAAGTTCACCTTTGCTTTTTCCGGGAAGAAACGGCCCATGTTGAAATTGAGGGACATGTTGTATTGCCCGTAGTTGGTGATGCTGCGTTCAGACACACTCTGTTCCAAGCCGCCGAAACCATCGGAAACGAATCGGCCGCTGGCGTTGATGGTGCCCAGGTCGGACAAGGCCAACACGGCGCTTCCCAAAGCCGCCCAGCCGCCCTTTTCCTGGAAGCCGGAAAGACGGAGTTCGTTCATCCAAATTTCGACCGATTTCACCGTCGTGCCCTTGTTGCGCACGCCCACCATGATGGTCTTCACGTCGGACAGGCTGGGGTTCCCCATGATCTTGACCTTGTTCTGGATGTTGTTCTCATCGTACTCGGCGAACTCCTTGGTGAGCGCGCCGCTGGTCATGTTGCGCTTGGTCTTGAGGTCGGTGAGCAACTTGAACGGGATATCGAAGAAGTTGTTGTTCGGCCAAACGGAGGTTGGTGTGTTCACATAGGGCGGCGAAATCTGCAAGGGAATCTCATACTCGTAATAATTGTTCTGGTAATCGGTTCCAAGGCGCATGAACACCGTCATTTCGTAATCTTTGGGCGGGTTCAGGTCCTCTACGAAGGCCTCCGCATGGACAAACATTTGAAGCCGTTCGTATTGTCTGAAATCGTAGGAGGTGTTCTTGTACACCGAACGGGCGTCACCTGGCGAAAGGTCGGTTACCCGAAATGCCAGCGATTGCTCGTCTTCCAGGTACACGCCGGGCTGACTTGGATCGGATTCCTGCGTCACGCCCGGAGGCAGTTTGTAATTGATGGGCGTACGGCCTGAATTTTCTTCCAAGCTAACGGTGGAAACATCGACCTTGGCTTCTGTGACGGGGGCCATCGTGTACATGTCCTTGGTGTAGTTCCGCCAATCACCGCGCACCAAATCCAGACTGGCCAAGCGCAGAATCGTACTGTCCTGAAACCCAGTGAGGAACATGCGGACGAAGCGGATGCTGTTGAATCCGCTGATGGTGCCCACCTTTTTCTCAAAATCCGTGATGGGCACTTTGAACTGGTACCAGCTGATGGTTGCGTTCTTGCCATTCTTAAGCACCACGGTGGAGGTCCGCTTGTCGTTGATGAAATTCTGACCGACCACCATGTCTTGCGGGCGGATGGACACGTGATACTGGTAGTAGCGCTCCGTTTCGTTCAGCGTGAAGTCCAGGTTGATGTCCTCCACGTTGGGCAAGGTCGTTTCGGCCGTGGAATAGCTCTCACCAGATTTGGCGGTGGACTGGGAATTTCCTTCCGTCCCGTTGTAGTGTTTGTAACGTTCCAGAATGCTTGCTTTATGGGCGTCGAAGTCCGACCCGCGGAAATAATGGTAATTGTCACCACCGGGGTCGTTGAGGGGGGAGAACGGATCGTCCTGCATTCGGTTCAACGCATTAGGATCCAACTTGTTGCGAAGGTTGGTCAGATAGGTTTGCGTCGTGGGCCAAGTTTCTTCCTCGGTCGTGCTCAGACCGTCCAGCCCCACATCCTGCGCGTCGCGCACCCCAGCCGTGTTGTCAAACGCATACGCCGTGGACGTCTTGCCTGAAACCTTGCCCCAGGCCGTCTTCTTGATCAAAGCAGTATCGGATGGAGATGTCGGGAGTCCGTTCTCGAAGGAACGCTTGCCATCCTTAAGCACGTCTTCCGAGATTTCCCCCAAATTGAAATACAGGTCGCCGCCCTTGGAAACGCCGAGCGTATCGTATACAAAGGGATCCATCATCCAGAACTCGATGTATTCCACATTGTTGGACTCAAAATTCGTATAGCCGGTCTCGATGCGGCGCATGATGCCGCCCCACCGTTTCTCCGGATTTTGAAGATAACCGTCGGTACCCATGCCGTTCCAGTCGAAGTTGTAAGGCCCACGTTCCTTGGGATAGAACGCCAGGTTCATCACCGACAGGATGCCCGTCTGATTATAGATTTTCTGCCTGTTCGGGAAAATCTCCTTTTCCTGAACCGTACGGACGAAATGGTTGGAAAGTTGCTCGTAGTCGTTTCGAATGTGGCTGGGCGTTTGGGAAGTACCTACTTGGGTGAAGATACCGTCGATGGTGTACCAGGCCAGCAGCGAGCGGTTGTAGCCGTAGCTCAGGTCGTTGGTCTTGGCTGCTTCCGGAAACATGGACGGCGTACTGGACAAAAACCATTGGGACATGTCCTTGAGGTTGATGGTTTTTTTGGCGGCTTCAAAGTCGTCCACATAGGAGGTTTCTTTCAAGGCATTGGAGGAACCCGCCACGAGCTGGGCAATTTCGCCGGTGATGGTCAATTGCGAAGGCTTTGTGGCGTTCAAAAATGGCAGCTTGTCGATGAGGTTGGTCAGGAATTGCGATTCGGTCTTGAAGGAACCGTTCAGCCCCCAAATCGTATTGTTCACGGACTCGTAACCCATGTCCACCTTGGTGGTGAGGGGCGTTTCCGAGAGTTTCATCACCGTACCGCCCAAGTTGAAGTTGTTGCTGAACTTGTAGTCGGCGGTGAGGCCCACCATGGACTTGCGCACCATGCTGAAGGTGGATTGGTCCTCGCAAGTGGCGTTGATGGCCGTGCCGCTGGCGATGAGCGCTTCGTTCAGGATGGTGACGGTACCCGAGGCGTAGTCGACGGAATAATCCACGTTTTCAGTCAGCTTTTGGCCACCTGCCGTCACGGAGACCGAACCTTGCGCCACATTGCTGGCACCCAAGGAAAGGGTGGCTCCGGAGGATGCCTTGTACGTGCCGCTTATCAGGAACTTGTTCTTTTCGGTGAGCTGTTGGGCCACGGTCAGGGTGGAATCGTAGAGTTCCTCGAACACGTATTTGTTCGCAATGGCGTTGTTGTTTATTTTCTTGCGCAGGTAAGAACCGAAGGGTTCCAGCACGGGGAAGATGATGCGGCCGTTGGAAGCCTGCACCGTGTAACCTTCCTTGAAGTCGAACACGCCGTCGGGATAGGCCTGTCCGTTGGAGTTGAGGCGGTCCAGCCCCATGACGCGGAGTAACAGTTGGTTCTTGATGTCGCCTTCGTTCAGATACGTCAGTGCGGTGCCCACGGAGTCGCTCTGGTAGGTGATTTTCAGGTCGAAATCCTTGGATTCAAGGTTGTAGGCGCCGATGGAATAGACGTTTTTCATCATCAAGTCCCAAGTTGGTGAATTGGGCGAATAGTCCGTGCCTTTCAACAACTTGACAAACAACGTGTTGGGTGATTGGATGCCGTCGGTGGAAAATTCCCCCACCTGATAGTTTTGCCCCCTGTAGGTGAATTCGTAAGCCACGGCCAGAATTTCGTCGCTGTTCAAGGCTTGCCGAAGTGAGATGTACCCCAGGGTGCTGTTCAGCGTGTATTCGTTCGATTCGAGTTTGCGGGCGCTTTCCAGCCGTTCATAGTCCTCCCCCATCTGAACCCCGAAATTCGCCAGCGGTGCCAGCGTGGCGTTGGCCTGGCTGAAGGAACGGGCGTCGTTGAACTGGGTGATGATTTCGTTGTACAGGCTGTTGCTGGCGTTGGAGGGAATCGGTTGTCCGGCTGCCGTCCAGTGGTTGTTGAAGATGGTGGAGGGTTCCCCCATGTCGGCGAAGGCCACGATGTTGCGGGCATTGTCCAGCACGCTGCTCTTGTTGGTCACCCAGACTTCCACCTTCTTGATGGCAATGCCGGAGGAGATGAACGGCATCTGACTCATCCAGCTGTCGTAATTGTTGCGGAAATACTGAGACAGGAAGTAATGCCTGTTTTCGTCGTACTCGTCGGCCTTCACCTCGAAGGCACTGGTCTGAACCCCACCGCTCAGGCTCACCGATTTGGTCTGGGATTGTTGCTGCGAGATGACGCCGGCCAGGTTCAGCTTGCCGAACTGGAGCTCAGACTTCACCCCGAACAGCGTGGAGCCGCCCGTGATGAGCGAGCTATTGATGGGCATGCTCACGTTTCCAGCCTCCAGACTCTTGATGATTTCGTCCTCCTTACCGTCGTAGCGCAGTTTGATGGATTTGGCATCGTACTGGAACGTGGCTTCGGTATCGTAGTTCATGTTCACATCGATCTTGTCGCCCACCTTGCCGTTTACGCTCATTTGGATGTTCTGGTCAAAATTGAAACGCGTCCGGTTACGGGCATTGGTTGACAAGGACGGATTGTCCACGATGTTCGTTTTCAGCCCAAATTTTGTCTCGACTGAACCCTGGGTCTTGAGCCTCACGCCTCCCTCACCGAATATCTTGTCGCCCAAACCGATGTCGAACTGCATGTCGGTGAGCGAGAATTCGTCTTTCTTCTTGCTGTAGTCAATCTTATTTTTAGAGCGCCAGTAGGCGGCGGATGACTGCTGTTCCTGAAATTTGAGGTATTCCTCCTGCGTCAGGCTGATGGGCGTGCTGATGATTTCGTCGCCCAACTTGGTGACCACCTGATAGGTGCCAGTGGCAGGATCGTATTCCACCACGGTCTTGATGTTGGCGGGATCCCGCAATTCGACAGCGGTTTGCTTGCCGACCTGGTCCAGTGTTTGGGGAACGATTTCGCTGACCGGGTATTTGTAATCCTTGAGCGGTACGGCGGGTTTTTTAGTGCTTTGCTGCGGGGAGTCGCTAGCTTTGGCGGGTCCGGTCGCAGTGGATGCTGGTGTGGTTGTGGTGGCCGTTCCATTTTTTGCAGCCGCACGCTTGGCAAGCAACTCCTTGAGCTTGTCTTGCTGGGTGGATGCGGCGTACAAGCTGAGCACCCCAAACAGGGCGAACAGCAAGCCGAAAAGTATGGACGGACGACTTTTCAATGCGTTACAACATTTTCAGGGATGCCTTGATCACTTGTTCAACAGGTAGGGCTGGCGCATCCTTGAGAATTTGGGCCACGACCTTGGCCGAAGCCGAAGGATTGAAACCGAGCATCTGCAGGGCGGCGACGGCTTCTTCGCGAACAGGATTGGAAGCGGCTGAAAGCAACCCAGTCAACGTACCGTCGGTTCCGGTTTTTCCGATTTTGTCCTTCAAGTCGACGATGATGCGTTGGGCGGTCTTCAAACCGATGCCCTTGACACTCTTCAACACATCCACATGCTCGCCCAAGATGCAGGCTTCCAGTTCTGGAACGGACAAGGACGATAAAATCATTCGGGCAGTGTTTGCTCCCACGCCCGATACGCCGATGAGTTGCTGGAAAGTGGTGCGTTCCTCCTTGGTGGTAAAACCAAACAGGATGTAGGCGTCTTCTCGGATGGCTTCGTGGATGTAAAGTTTGCAAACGGCCTGTGACTGCAGGTTTTCGAACGTGTTCAGACTGATGTTGATGAAATAGCCCAAGCCTTGATTTTCTACAATCACACTGGTTGGCGTCAGGGTTTCCACTTCGCCTTTTATGAATTCTATCATTTTTTTCTGGTTTAAGCCAACAACGGCAATGATAGAACGTATTCAGAGGGAAAAAAGTATGTTTTTAATTTTATTCAACTGCATTTTTGACCAAAATATCTTCCAATATGACTGATAATCAAACTTCCTTTTTTAATACTTCGCGTACTTTTGCATCGTAAACTCCATCCAATTTCATCTAACGGACCATGTTCAATCGAAAAAGACTTCATACCACGCTTTCAGCCATGGCCTTATGCTTGGGTTTATTGACCTCCTGCAACTCGGACGACATAGGCGGAAACTTGTATACGTTCAAGGAACAATTGATGGGTCAATACCTGGAATCGGACACGTCCTTCTCGGAATTTTACAAACTCATTGAGATGACCAAGGTGAAGGGTTTTCTGAATTCCTACGGTTCGTACACCTGCTTTGCCCCGACCAACGAAGCCATGCGGACGTTTTACAGGCTCAAGGGCAAGCAATCCCTGGAAGAATTCACGCCGGACAGCTTGAAGCAGATGGCTTACGACCACCTCATCAACGGCTCCATCGTCATGGCCGTCAATTTCGGCAAAGGCATCCTGCCGGTGCTTTCCATGAGCGACCGCTCCCTGTTGATTTCGTACAAGGACTCTGGAACCTACATCAACAAATTGTCGCGAGTCATTCAAAAAGACATCGTGGTGCACAATGGGGTCATCCACCGAATCGACCGGAACTTGGATCCGGTACGCGACGGCATCGCATTGGTAATTTCGAAAGATACGACGTTCCGTCTGTTTTATTCCGCGTTGGAAGCCACCGGTCTGGTCGACTCGCTGCTCAAGACTGTCGATGAGAAATACAGCCTAACGGCCGAGCAGATCAAGAATCTGGAGGATGCCGTCATGACCACGGTAGCCAGTGAACGTCATGCGCCGACTTCCCGGAAATACGGTTATACGGTCCTGATGGAGAGCGACAAGACCATGAATGAACACGGCATTACCGACCTGAACTCGATGAAGGCGTATGCCAAGAACGTTTACGACGAGGTTTATCCGGAAGACGCCAACATTGACGACATCACGGATCGCCGCAACAGCCTGAACCGCTTTATTGCTTACCATTTGATAAACAAGCAGATAAGCTATACAAAATTCATCAACGACTACTACACGGCGCACATGTCCAGAATCATCGACTTGTACGAGTACATTGAACCGATGTGTCCGAACACGTTGATTGAGGTTCGTCTGGACCATCTCTCCCAAACGGGCAACCATTTCAATACGAGTTCTGAAACCGGATCTTCCATCGGCATCGTGCCGACCAATTACGACAATCAGGCGGTCAATGGTTTCTACCATGAGCTCGATGACATGTTGACCTACAATTCACAAGTAGCCAACGACATGAGCTCCAAGCGGTTGCGGTTTGATATTGCGAGCATTTTCCCGGAGCTGACCAACAACAACATGCGCGGTCGGCCAAGCGACAATGCCGCGCTGCTCTATCGAAACGCTTTGCCCAAGGGTTATTTGGACAAACTGGACTGCACGGAACAGACCGTCGTCTGTTATTCGAGTGCCCACGACCTGCTCATGAACTACGAAGGGGACGAGGTCTTTTTGACGGTGCAGAACAACAAGCTTTACGACTTCACATTTACGACGCCACCCATTCCGAAGGGTTCCTATGAAATTCGGTTCGGTTACCAGTCGAATGGCAAACGCGGCGTAGCTCAGTTTTACGTGGACGGCGTACCGACCGGTGTTCCTGTGAACCTGAACACGGTGGGAAGCAATTCGCAAATCGGGTATGTGACTCCCGGTACTGATGCGGACGATCCATGGGGGTACCTCAACGACAAAATGATGCGGAACCGGGGCTACATGAAAGGTCCGAACAGTTTCAAAGCGGTTGTCGAATCGTGGTACAAGGGCGCCAGCGCCCGCATGAACGGTAGCAACCTTCGTAAAATATTGGGCATCTACACCTTTGTCAAAGACGGAACCCACCGCATCATGGTCAAGGGATTGAGCGCTGGTCAGTTTCAAATTGATTTCTTGGAATTCGTCCCTACAAACATCCTGGAAAACGAAGACATCAATTAAAAAAAATTATCTTTGATCCATACAATAAATACACGTCTGTTGAGTTTTATTGATAAATCTTAACGGAACGCTATGCAGTATACACCTCTACTCGTTTTCCTGACTTCTTTCATTGTTTCTCTGGTGTCGGTTCCCAGTATCATCAAAGTAGCCAACGAGAAATCTTTGTTTGACAAGCCTTCCGAAAAACGGAAAATCCATACGAAAAGCACGCCAAATCTGGGTGGTGTCGCCATTTTCCTTGGTTTCTATTTTAGCACGTTGATGTTCAGGGTCTTATGCGACTCCGTCGAATTGAGTGCCTTATGCGCGGCTTCAGTCCTGCTCTTTTTTGTCGCCCTGAAGGACGATTTGATTTCCACCGCTCCCATCCTGAGGCTGTTTTTCCAATTCCTCATCGCCATCATCATTGTGTTGGTGGGTCAGGTTTATTTTTACCACATACCCTTCTTTGGATCGGACGGCGTCATGGCGGTCATCGCGAACATGGTCGTTACAATGGTATTCATCGTGGCTATCATCAATGCCATGAATTTCATCGACGGCATTGATGGCTTGGCGGGTTTGGTTTCCTTTTTCATCTTCATCGTTTTCGGCGGTGTGTTCTATGAGTACGGCGAAAACTCCTACGCCTTCATCTCGCTTGCTCTGGCCGGCAGCACCCTTGGCTTTTTGATTTTCAACTGGAATCCGGCCAAAATTTTCATGGGCGACATTGGTTCGATGCTGTTGGGCGTGTTCATGGCCGTGTTTGCCATCAAACTCAGCAACTTGGAGCCGTTGAGATTGGGATTGATTACGGTCAAGAACCCCACCACGTTGGCGTTGGCGTTGCTCATTGTTCCCATCATGGATATGGTTACCGTCATCTGCATTCGTACCTATTTGAAACTTTCCCCCTTCTATGCTGACAAACGGCATACGCATCATCGCCTGCTCGGTCTTGGGCTGAGTCAGAAAGGGGTCACACTGACGTTGGTCGGTTTCAACCTGGTGATGGTCGTCATCGCGCTGCTAACCGGTTTTATGAAGGGCGTTTTCAGTTCCCTCATTCTCATCTTCCTGGCTGCCGCCTTTGAAGCGACCGTGGTCTACTTGTTCGTCAAGAAAAACAAAACCGCCCATTCGCTCTGAATGGACGGCTTCGAAACTAATTTGTAAAGCACTTATTTTTTCAACTCCAGGCAGGCCTGCATGAACACGCCGGTCGACTTGCCGTCGTTGTCACGCACGGTTTCTCCAATGTAATAGTCGTAGGAACCGTCCCTGTAGGGATTTCCACCCAAGCCGGCTACGGCGCAGCAATGGGTGATTGAAATGGTTCCGTCCTCATTCTTCTTGATCAGGTTTTTAAGGATGCCGTTGAAAGCTTTCAAGGCCACTTTTCGGTAACTTTTGGGCAAATAGCCTTTGTTCACCGCTTTGGCGTAGAAATACGTCATCATGCAGGAAACGGAGGCTTCCAAGTAGTTGCCTTTTCGGTCGCCCATGTTCACGACCTGATACCAAAGTCCTGTTTTAGGGTCCTGGTACCGTTTCATACCATCCGCTAGGGTTCGTACGATTTGAAGCACTTCCGGACGTTGGGGATGGTTGGCCGGGATGAAATCCAGGTTGTCCACCAAAGCCAGGGCATACCAGCCGATGCTGCGTCCCCAAAAGTTCGGGGACTGACCGGTCACGGGATCCGCCCACTTCTGTGTCTTGCTTTCGTCCCAGGCGTGCTTGTAGATGCCGGCTTGAGGGTCGTAGGTGTGTTTGGCGCATAGAATCAACTGATGAACCGCCAAATCGATGCATTCGGGCTTGTGGAACGTCGCACCGTATTGGGACAAAAAGGGAGAAGCCATGTACAAGCCATCCAGCCACATTTGGTTTGTATAGACTTTTTTATGCCAGAAGCCACCGTCGGAGGTTCGCGGCTGTCCTTCAAACTGCAACATCAAGGTATCCATGGCCATCCGGAAGCGTTTTTCCCCAGTTTTGGCATATAGGTCGAACAAAATTTTTCCTGAATTGATGAAATCGAGGTTGTAGTCCGTCCGTTTGTACAAATAGATGGAACCGTCCTTGCCAATGAGCGTGTCTGCCCATCGGTACACGTAATCCCAGTACTTCTGCTCACCGGTGGCCTTGTACATCTTTTCATACGACAAGCCCCCTACTCCTTGTGTATAGCCGAAATACAAACGCTTGCCGTAATCGTACTGCCATAGTTCCGGGCAGCGTTTCAGCTCCGAATCGGCCATTTTCACGGACCAGATGTTTGAGAAAATCGGTTGGGCAAGAACCAGCAACAGAGCTGCCATCCATAGTTGTTTCATACGTTGGTGTTTATAGAGAGAGGTTGCCCTTTTGGGACAACCTCTGCTCTTGATTTGATAAACGATTGTTAGCGTACCATCGCCTTGATGACCGTTGTTCCGGCATCGGAGGTGATCTTGACGATACCGAAGCCTTGTACGGGAACGATCATGGACGAAGCATTTACCTTGATGGAAACCTTGCGGACACCGGTCAGGTCATACACATCGATGCGGGAACCCAAGGTCAGACCGTCGAGTGACAGTCCGTTTGCTACGTTGCAGTAGCTGATGGACGAACCTGCGACTTGTTTGACAGAAGCTGGAATGCCTTCAATACCGTAACCGCTCACAATGACGGAAGCCGTGGCCGATGCGGTGGAAGGCAGAATCTTGAAGAAGCGGATGTTCGCGCTCGGCGTGTACGAGAAGAGTTGCTTGGTCGTGGTCAGTTCGTCGTTGGACAATTCCCGAATGGTTCTCCATTTGGAAACGCTGGATTCAGCGACGGCTTCTTGAATCTTCAGACCCACAACATCTGTACCGGTGCGACGTGCATAGACATTGATCTTGGTGGCTTTGCCAACGAAGGCGGTCATGATCTTGTTGTTGGTACTGTTGGAGGTCCAGGTGATTTCACCGTTGGCATAGGTGCCCGCTCCTGAATTCACATACGACCAGAATGGATAGGTGTTGGAAGAACCCGTGGTCAAGGTATCGAATACAATGGGCAAATTAGTGTTGGGTCTGGTGTTGAACGCCGTTACATCGTCGTAAGTGAGCGGGTTGGCGGTGGAGAAGTTCAACGTGACAGCGGGACCAGCATTGCCTACGGCATCGGTTATGGCGCCGGCAGGAATGGTGATGGTGTAGTTCTTTCCATAGTTCAACGCAACGGTAGACACGGTCAGAACGGCATTGTTCACGCTGGTCTTCACCTTCTCGAACTGCGTCTGGTTGATGGTGATGGCTGCAGCGTTGGCGACGCTTATACCTTTGCTGAACGTAAAGGTGATGTTGCCATCTTCCCAAGTCATGACGGAGTCGGCACGTACGGATTGTGACACCAAGGTCGGGGCAATCTTGTCGTGGTAGAATCGCACGGTGTAAGCGGCTGTGGCGGCATTGTTGGAAGATTCCTTGATGGCTCCGGCAGGAATGACGAGGTCGAAGGAATCGGGTTCAGCAGCCAAACCGGTAAAGTTGATGGTGGCCACATTGGTCGAGATGACGGGTTCGAACGCAATGCCGCCCATGGTGATGGCACCGGTGCCGCGAACGATGTTCTTGTCGTAGGTCACTTTGATGGAACCGGAAACGCCAACTGCCGATTTGGCAACTGGGCTAACGCTGGTTACAGCGGCAGCCTGGGCGGTATAGACACCCGGATTGGTATTGGAAATGACCTTGACGACACCGCAAAGATATTTCTTGGTACCTGCCCAGATGGGATCATCGAACAAATGGGTGACGTCCAAGACCAATCCGTTTTGCATCACTACGTTGCAGGAATTGGCAACGGAAGCGGTGGCAGCGGTGGAAATGGGAATCAACACGGCAAAGGTGTCGCCGGCGGCTACGGGGCCTTCTTCGACAAAGAATTCGATGTTGGCACCTCCGTCAAACGTGGTCAGACCGGCATACTTGATGGCGTCGCAACGATTGCCTTGGCCTAGTCCGATGCGGATTTTGGCGTTGGCGTTCACATTGATGTCACCGGCACCGAAGGTCATGGTACCAATGCCGTGGTTGGAAGCTTCACCGCCAATTTCAAGCGTTCCGTCAATGTCGGAGGAACTCAATGCGGTGAAGTTGGGGGTACCTTTCAGCACCGCTCCTGAATCGACGACCAATTTTCCGTTGGAAGTGATTTTTCCCAGGATGGTCATCGAACCTTGGCGAACCCATGTCTTACCGTTGTAGGAATGGGAGGCATTTGTGAGTCTCCAGTCGCCTTTTCCCACTTTGATGATGTTGTTGGTCAAGCCGGATTTGCTTTTGAAACCGGAGTTCATGATTTGTCCGTTGAAGACGGCATCCGTGTTGTTGGAGCCAACTTGCCAAGAATGGTTGGTCGTGGAGGAACCCTGTTTGGTGCTTCCCAAAATGCTTAAGGCCGTACCGTTCAAGGCACCGAGGCGGCAAATGGAGTTGTCGCGGGAAATGGTGATTTCGCTGGTACGGGTAGTCAAGTCGGAACCCCAGACCATGATGACGGAGTCCTTGAGGTTGATGGTGGCGTCGGGCATGCCCAACGGATATTTGGTAGCATAGGTGTACAACAAGGTATCCCTTTTGGTCAGATAGTCTTCCCTGCGAAGGACATTGTGCAGACTACCGTCGGCATTGTATTCAGCCACACCGGAAGTATCGGCCAGAATGAAGGCCACGCAAGCGGGACCACCGGTCACGGGGGTGAACGTGGTCAAGGTGCCGGCATCGGACGAATGGTCCACTGCTGCGGTGAAGGTACCCTTGAAGTTCGAAGCATCGCCGCCGAAAACTTCACGGATGCAACGGATGTACAGGTTGAATGCCGTATTGGCAGCTCCGGTCATCTTGCCTTCCCAAGTGCAATAGCGGTCGAAGGTGAACGTTCCGTAGCTGTTGTCGGCCACGTTGATGTCCCATTTCATTTTTTCATAGCCCAACAAGGTAGAGGTGGTGTTGCTGGAGCTACCCATCATCAAACTTCCATTGTTGAAGGTTACTTTCGGTCCGAAAGCCGATTCGGCTATCAAGTTACCAGCATTTGCCGCTCCGCCGGGACCATTGACGCGCAAGGTGGCATTGTTCTCAATGAGCGTGCCCTTGGTGTTGGCAACGGTCATGCCCTTGCCATACATCGTGACCACACCGGCCCCACGTTGTACCATTTGGAAATCACCTTTCAAGGTGTCGCCCAAACCATCGGCTGTAGTGATGGAAGCAAAGGAATAAGCGGTCGGCGAGTCAAAAACCAGCCCTCCAGCCTCCATGCTCTTATTCATGAGGAGCAGGCGTCTGGTGGCCCTGCCGTTGGAGACCAGTAATTTTTTTCCAGTGCTGAAGGCAAGCGCCGTCAGACTGTCGGTCGGAGTGATCCAGTTCAAACTGGTCTCGTTGAACAAGGAGTCTTTGGCTCCTGCCCAGATGAGATCCGGTGTGTAGGCGTCCATGGCCTGGACACCGGCACATAGGAACAACCCGGCACACATGCCAAGAATCTTGGTAAACATTCTTTTCATAGGTATTTAAGTATTAAGTGAATAATGAAGTATGCAAATTTATTAAGTGATTCAAATATAACACATTCGGTTCTGTTTCGTTCAAACAATCGGTCGAAATCAAGGTCGCATCGGCAAATACCAATGGGCGGGAACGCTCAAATCGGGAGCGGCCTGACCCTTGAGGGCGAATTTGGAAGCCACTTGCCTATTGAGTAGGTCGCTTCGATTTCCGGGAGCGATTTCCATACGCCGACGGGTGATTCGGAGCAAGTCGTCCCAACGGTGTCCTTCGAAACCCAGTTCCAGACCTGATTCCTGCAAGATGCATTCCTCAGCCCAAAGGATGGAGTCGTTGTGGATCGTGGTCTTATAGGCCGTCGTATCCCTACGCAAAATGGTATCGTTGATGTGCGCGGTGGCCCAGCTCGGACGGCTGTATCCGTTCAGATTGGCACGGCCGCGGATGCCGACGTTGTTGTACCAAGGACCAGTATACGTGGTCGTGGAACTTCCGTCCAAAAAGTAAGGTGCCGGATAGGGATAGTACGTCGTGGTTTGGGTCACGGCATTGTAGGAGCTTTCACTCGGATAGCCTGACGGGAAGGCGGCACGGATGCCACGGTTGACCAACGCCATGGCCAATTTGGGGTATCCGGCCCTGTTCACAGCTTCGGCATAGCGCAGCTGCACCATGGCGGAGCGGTACAGGAACCAACGGCCCTGTTGCTTGAAGGCATCGCTCACAGTGTTGTAGGCCAGATGGATGGTTCCGTTGTTGTCCAGCGTCTGCGTGTAATAGTCGTAGAGGTACTTGATGACCACCGGGTCACCATTCACCCAGTCGAAGCTGGCTTCACGGCCGCGTCCGTCATAGGCGAACCCATTGTCGCGCTGCACTTGGTTTTCCCAAAGGCTATCGATGGCGTAGGCGGAAGGCTTGAGCATATAAGCACCCTGGCCGGTATTGGCAAACAATTTTACAAAGGGATAGGTCGGCGCGTAGCGGTAATCGTAGGTCATTTCCCAGATCATCTCATACTGAAGTTCAGCATCGGTGGAAGTCAGGGAAAACATGCGTTTCCACATGTTGCCGTAGGCGTTCACGTTTCCGCTGTTGTAACGGAGGAACGATATCCAAAAACCAACGGGCACACTGCCGGTTTGCCAAGTGCCGGAAGTGGTCTTGTATTGGTTCCTCGACTCGTTGGCCGTGGCCAGAAAATTGTAGTATTGCTGGGCGGCATTCACATAGTCGTTGTTCCAGAGGTACAAGTCACCCAAGAGGATGCGTTTGTTGACGAATCCCAATTGGACACTGTAACCCAACTTGATGTAGTTGGGCAGCTGAACGTCGGAATAGTCGTTCAGATTGGCTAGCGAGTTCATGTCTGAAATCAATAAGGGCAGCAACTGGTCCAATGTTTTTTTCGGGAAATGAAGGCTGTCGATGGCGTCAGCCTTGGTGTCAATTGGAGCAGTCACGTAGGGAACGGTGCCGAAATGGATACCGAGCTGCAAGTAGGTCCAGCAACGGATGGCCATCACATCGCCGTAGCGTTCGCGGTAATTCACTTCGTTCAGGATGTTGTTCGTCTTCATCTTGTCAAAACTGGCCAAAGCCGAGTTGCAGTTCAAGATGACTTCGTAGAACGGGGTGGGGTCGCAATAGGTGTTGGTGGCGTCCTCGGTATGATTGTTCAAGGCGGTCATGTCGGCAGTGGAGTTGGCCGTGACGTCCATCATGTCCGCCCGGAGTTCGTTCAGTACGACCACGCGTTCAGCCAAGCCCATGAATTTGCTATAGACACCGAGCACGGCCACATCCGCGTCGTAGGTGGTCTGGTTGAACTCGTCTTCGGTGAGCACTTCCGCCTCTTTGGCATCCAGCAAACCTTTGCAGGAAGTGAGGGCCAGTGCGGTTAGGCAACAAACCGAGAGGGCGGCTGTATGGAGATAGGTCCTGTAATTTTTCATTGTTTTCATCGTTTAGCCGTTTCTTACAAACCAATGCGTACGCCGAACAATACGGAGGCGGACTGTGGGGTCAAGCCGGTATCGATGCCGTAGTACAAGGGATTCTGGGAAATATTGAATTCAGGGTCGTAACCCAGGTATTTGGTGAAGGTCAGCAGGTTGTTGCCGGTCACATAGACTTCGGCGTTGCGGATCACTGGCATGTTTACTATGGGCAACTGATACGATACAGTCAGTGTCTTCAATTTGGCGTAGGAACCGTCTTCGATCCACCGGTCGGAGAACCTGGAGTTGCCGGCCGGATCACCCCAAGTGGCCTTGGGCATGGTGGCGTTTTGGTTGTCGGCTCTCCAGCGGTTGTTCACTGCTGCGGTCTGGTTGGACGTGCCCGTCATGGATTCCAGGTTCTTCCGTACCACGTTGTAGACGTCCCCTCCTACCGAATAGGTGAGCAAGGCGCTGGCTGTGAAGCGTTTCCATTTTACGGAGGTGTTGAAGGAACCGAAAAAGTCGGGATTCGGATCGCCGATGACGGTCATGTCCTTGGCGTTGATGACGTTGTCGGAATGATCTGTATTGACGAACCGGATGTCACCGCCGGTATAGGAATAGACCGTTCCGTTGGAAGTCAAGGTCGTAAGCCCTGCCGCAGCGGCTTCGGCATCGGTTTTATAGATACCGTCCGTTTTGTACCCGTAAAACAAGGCGATGGGGTTGCCCACCTGTGTCAGTATGGTGCCGCCTTCGAAATTGGTCAACGTGCGGGTATCGCCGTATTTCGATAGGATGTTTTTGTTTTTGGAGACGGACATGCCGGCATCCCACTTGACGCTTCCGTTCAAGATACGTCCCTGAACCGAAGCCTCCGCACCCTTGTTGGAGAGCGTTCCGTTGTTGTCCCAATAGTTGTAGAGCCCTACATCAGAAGCCAATTGCCTGCTGCACAACAAGTTGTTGGTAGTATTGGAATATAGGTCCAGCGTAAGTTGCAAGCGATCTTTCAGGAACGAGGCGTCGAAACCGATGTTGCGCTTCACGGCCGATTCCCATTGCAGTTTCGTGTTGCTCACGTTGCCGCGGACCACCCCATATTGTTTGTAGAACGGTGCGGAAGTATAGTATTTCTGGGCGGCATAGTCACCGATGTCATTGTTTCCGGATGTTCCATAGCTGACACGCAATTTGGCTAAATCGAACCATTCAGGCATGTCCACGAAGGGTTCGGATGAAATCAGCCAGGCGGCACTTACGGAACCGAAACCGGCAAAGGGCGTATTGAACATCTTCACCAAACCTGGAGCGTCTGCCCCATAGCGGGAGGAACCGTCCAAGGAGGCGCTGGCGTTTAGGAAATAGCGGTTGTACAAGTTGTAACCGGCGTTGGCGTAATACGACAACCAGCGGGAATCGCCCAACAGGCCACCAGCTCTGGCATAGTCCGGGTCACCCGAACCGACGGACTTCATATCGTCCGTGGAGGAATTGTAACCCTTGCTCCAGTCTTCTTCGATGGTGCTGTATTCATAGCGGAAACCGCCACGGAGCTTGAGTTCGTTGTCAGTGGCGAATTTGTGGGTGTAATCCAGATAACCGTCGGTATAAATCTGGAAATAGCGCAGCGATCGACGACCCATCATGTTGGTCACCGGTCCCAACAAATGGTCGGCATAGCTCATGCCCTTCATGGGATAAAAGGTGATTTCGGTGGTCTTGTCGGTTGTAAGGCCAATGTTTGCCACCAGTTTCAGCTCCTTGTTGAGTTTGTATTCCGGCGTTATCGTCGTATAGAAACGGTAATTCTTGGACTTGGCCACCGTATTGTTCACAGCTACCCAGGGATTGCTCACGCCCAATACGTCGGCATCCTCGAGTGTGGCCGACTGGACGTTGGTCTCGTCATAGAAATAGGTGGTCATGAATGGCGCCTTTGTCAGAGCAATCATCAAGGGATTCGTCGTCACATTGCCTTCGTCCTTCAAGTTCTTTTCCCCATAATTGAAACTCATGTTGGCCGTCAACGTGAATTCACGGCTCATGGTGTATTGGGAGTTGAAACGAGCGGTGTATCGGCTGAAATCGGTTCCCGTAACGATGCCCTGATGGTTCATGAAACCCAAGGACAGGGCAAATACGGCCACATCGTCACCCCCTTTGATGTCGATGTAGTAGTTGTTGCTCATGCTGTTGCGGAAAATGACGTCCTGCCAATCCGACTCTTGATGGTAGCGGTAATAATCGGTATTTCCTTCCCATCCCCATTTTTCCTGGTAGGGTTTGACCGTGTTGAAATACGGCAGGTCCTGCAATTCCGTTTGGTTGTATTTGCCGCTGCTTTGAAGCATGTCATTCAGGTAGGAACGGTATTCGCCGGCTTTGAGCATCTGATACCGCTGGGTAGGTGCCAAATTGGCACCCATGTAAGCGTGGAAATTGATTTTGGTCGTCATTTCTTTGGGGCGGATGGTCGTGATGAGAATCACACCGTTGGAACCTTTGGAACCATACAATGCCGTTCCGTCTTTGATAACCGTCACGTTTTCAATATCCTTTGCTTCCGTGTACGAAAGCGGCGTCGTTATATTGCCTCCAATCAACGAAGTGCCGTAGGCCTCGTTGTCGAAGGGCATGCCGTCCACCACAATCAAGGGTTGCGTGTTGGTGTTCATGGAGTTGAACCCACGAATGTAGAAATTGGCACCGCTTCCCACCGCACCGGAACGGGCAATGGTGTTCAGCCCACTGGCTCCTTGCAGGAGTTCCTCCGAGGAAGCGACTCCCCGTTGCTTAAAACTGGCGCCGTCGAAGGTGGAGACGGAAGCCGTGTTCCGAATTTCATCGATGGTTTCGAACGGCATGATCAAATCTTGGTTGGAAGTCATCAGGCTGGCATCGCTCAGGTAAATGGTGAACGTCTTTTGCTGTTTGATGGGTATCACCTGAGTGGCGTATCCGGTGGCCTTGACCAGCAACGAGGCATTTTCAGCCATCTTATGCAGGCCGAAAGCGCCCTTTTCGTCCGTGAAGGTGGATGTGACTCCGACAATGCCGACGGAAGCGCCGGGTACGGGTTGTTTGGTCACCGCATCGAAAACGAATCCGTTCAGAACCATCTTGGTCGTGGTCGTCGATTCCTGAGCGGCAACCGCGAGACTGCCCAACAGGACGGATGCAATCAATAGTATTTTTAAGTATCGCATGTGTACGAGTTTAGATGGTTTTACTTATTCGGTGACCTGAGGAACCAATTCGATGTAATCCAAAAACAACGGACCTGCATTCGCATAGTTTTTCAACGGTGTGTTGCAGAGCCACATGGTGAGCGTTCCGTACATGCCGCCATTGGAAACGTCCAGCACGTCGCTGTTGGGAGCCGTCAGTTTGGTGTTGATGTACTGGTTGTCCAAATCGGTCAGCGTCCAGAGCGAAACATAGGTGGGCGATGGCAAATCGCCTCCGCAATATGTTTGCCCGACAAAACAGGTGTCTGCCTTGAAGTTGTTGGCCACGCCATTGATGTAGGAACCGGTTTTCTTGGACAAGGCTGGTTTTCCGGGCAAGGAGACGAATAGTTTTTGGGACAACAGGAAGCCTTCGAAGGCATTTCCAAGGTCGTCAAATGCCACGTATCGGATTTTGTACTTGGTGTTGTAGACGGGAGCCTTGTATTCAATCCAATAATTGATTCCGTTGAACAGGTTGCCGCTGGAGGTGGAGTACGTCATCATCTCGTAGATGGTGGACCCGTTGAGCATGACGTCGTAATTTCCGCTGGCCCAACGTTTGTACCGCTTGTACAGGAACGTGGAGTTCATGCAACGGGTAAAATTCTCGCCTTCGATGCGAATCGGTTGAATCTTGTTGGTCATCAATATTTTGGCCGCATCGACGATGTAGACTTTCCCGTTGCTGCACTCTATGGGGTTCTGCAATAAAGTGGCTGAACTCAATGGCACCAGAACACCGTTGACGTTGACACGATCGGTTTGTGTGATGGCACCACGGAATAGGTAATCCTCACAGACGTTGAAACGCACCAGCGAATCGGTGGTCGTAGCCGAGGATGTGCTGAAATAGGGTTTGTAGCGGGTCACCATGCTGTTGTAGGCACCATCTGTCACGATGACATAGGTGTAGGTAGAATCCTCATTGTCCATCGAATATTTCTGCAAAATAGGATTCGTCTGCATCAGAACGGTGTCGTAAACAATCCGTCCGTCGTCGTCAATACCGATCTGGAGGCTCTTGGCGGGGTCCATCACGAGCGTGTTCATGCTCATCAATTCCGATACTTGCTTGAACTCGGTATGCTTTTCGAGGTATTCCCAAACGTTGTCCTTGCGGCGTACCACCTGGTCGACCTTGTGGATGTAGGCGTTGGAGGATAGGATGTCCGCCGTGGTGATGGTCGCGTTCTCAAACGTTTTGGTTGCGGCATCGAACTTCATGGATTTGCCGTTGACGGTGAGCATCTTGCCCGAGAAAGTCGCATCGCCCGCACGGAACTTGCGTGAGGTGATCATGCTCCCGACGATGCCTTTGACCACGTCCAGACTATCCGTTCCGACGGAACTCCAGGCGCTGTTTACCGGAGCAAACACCGTGCAAGCCGGATATTGGCTCAAAATCGTATCGTAGCCGGCCTTGACCACCATGTTGTAAAAGATGGACAAGTCTGCATCGGCATGGATCACCTCCAAGGCATTCATGCCCAAGTTGCCGTCGGTGATGGCCGTATGCGCATCCCAATCGCTGCAGGAAGCCAGTATCAACGGTAGGCTCAGGAGCGAAAGAAGGATATGTTTCATAGATTGGTGCTTCATCGTTACAGATTAATTATTGGAACTACATGGTTGGTCATACGGATAAATCGAATTGCAAGGCGTGTTTTCGTAAATCTCCTTGCCCTGTACGTCGAAACGCGGCCAAATCTGGTTGTCACCCACGGGAATGAAATGGATCATGTCCCAATAGACCTTGTTGGTGCCGGTCAGTCCTTCGAAACGGAGGGTGTGGCGCCCTGTCTTGTTCACCGTGATGGTGCCCAACACGCGCGAGACGAACACTTTGCCATCGTCGGCGATGGCCTTGCCGGAATTGGAATACGGCTGTTTGGCCACGTAGTATTTCCATCCGCTGTTGAGCAATTGAACCTGCGTCTGCCCGGTGGGCACATAATCGTAGGTGCTGTACACGTTGGGGAACACTTGGGTGGGATAGCCGTCTTGCTTGAACGAGGTGCGGAACGTCATCACATAGTCCACGCGACGCCAGCACACCCAGACTTTATAGGTGCCCGCGATGAGCAGCGGCGTTTTCATCTCTACCCAAGTCAATTCACTGGGGTTCACACCGAAATACAAATAGTCGTAATTCACATACTGGAACTTGAGGCCGAACACTTTGCTGCAGGCATATTGAATGCCTTTACCGGCTGAAGCGGCCCCGAATTTGATTTCGGACAACTCCCCTTCCGTGAAATTGATGATGGTTCCATCCTTGCGGAACTCTTTGAGGGAGGTCAGTTCCGGTTGCTCGGCGATGTCCCAGTAAACCGGCATCGGTTCGCGCAACCTGGGCGGCATGAAGGTTTTCAGGGTATGGATCACGCCGTTGCGGCAGCTGAAATCGGTATAATCCACATCCCGGTCGATCATGACGCCTGGATCGGAATTTTCGGTGTAGGTGAATTTGTTGAGGAGCACATCCAACTGATTAACCTTGACGGTGATGACTTCACCATCCACCATGGTTTCCTCGGTGGAGACTTTCATGAAATCGGCCACATAGGCCAGGGATGGCACCACATGGTACTTCACGTACAAATTGAGCAAGTTGGTGCGTTGTTTCACGTCGGGACGAATCACGGCCATGCTGTCGATGAGCTGGGAGACAGAATTGATACCGGCCGTATGCAGCACGGCATCGGGTTCAGCCAATAAGGTATACCAAACGGTGTCGGCCGCCTGTTTGTTCAGGATGCTGTCCATGCCCGATTGTTCCAGCGCACCTATGAAAATGGTGTAGTCATTGGCCGGGAACTCCGATTTGATGGCCTGCCAAACCGTGTTGGTATTGGGCATCAGCACCGCATCGATTTTTTGGATGATGCCGTTTTCGGCGTAAATGTCTTTTTCAAGGATTCTAGCCTGACGGTTCACTTCAATGTAGGTTTTGTTCTGGCTGTCCAATTTGGTGCTGGTGGTGAGGTACTTCTTCAGCCCGTTCGGCGTGCTCAGACGGCCGTCCTCGAAATAAGCGGTCGAAATGGTGTCGTTGATGAGGTGGAAGCGGACCATGTTCTTTAAGGTATCGATGGAAAGCGACTTCCAGGACGACACCCCGAATTGTTCGCGACACCACGTGTCGATGGCAGCGTTGGTGGGTGCGAAACAGGTATAGGCGCCGTAGGCGTGCAGGGTGCCCTGATACCGGGTTTTTTCGATGATGGCGGCAAAATCGGTCAGACTGGTGTCTTTGGTCGATAGGTAATCGTCGATCATCGGCACGTCGCTGGTGGCATAATGCATGTCGGCGTTTGGATCGGAGCAGGCCATCAGTATGGTGACGAACAGGAAGCCGAACAGCTTGATGAGTTTCATAGCGCTTCTGTTATTTGGTTTCATAAAAATCGTTTTGAACGAGTTTGGGATTGTTTTCCAGCTCGGTGACATAAATGGGCCAGTAATGGCTGCGGGTATCCTTGTACTTGGTCTGCAAGCTCTTCTGTTTTTCGGACGGGGCTGAAGTGGTTAGTGCCAGGTTCAACAGGTAGGACAAGTTCTCGTAGTTGTTGCGTTTGGCGAAGCGAAGCACGTCGTACCAACGTTTGCCTTCGAACATGAATTCGCGGGCCCGTTCGTTGAGCAGGTAACCTTCCAGTTCCGTCGGTTTGATGATGCCTTCCGTGAAATTGACCTGGGTATTTTTCAACGCATTGGCGCGGGTACGGACCTGTTCGATGAGTTTGAGGGCGGCGGTGAGCTTCACTTGGTTGGAATCGGCCTTGGCCTGCTCAATAAGGGCTTCAGCCTTCATGAGTAAAATTTCGGGATAGCGGTAGAAAATCCAGTCGGCGTACGATTGGGCTACGTTTCTGGGCAATCCCGTACGCGTCAAACCCATGTATTTCCAAACCATGGTTCCCTTGTAGGCAAAGGACTTGGAACGGATGTCGTAGACGTTGGCGTCGGCGGTATAGGGTAGAAAGTAATTGGCATCGATGTTTTCGGCATTGGCCACCAGCACGTTTTTGGAGGCGGAGAAGAAATCCCAAAGGCCGTTCGTCTTGGTTTCGTTGAAATTGAGTTCGAAGATGCTTTCCGTACTGTTGCCGGTGGCATAGACGGAATTGAACAGGTTGGACACTTGGGAATCGTCGGCATAATAGACCGTATCGGCTTGTTGCACCGTCGTTTCCTCGATGTAAACCAAGGTGCGGTCCACCGGAATCATGTTGAACTTGCCAGATGCGATGATGGCGTCGCAGCACTTTTGAGCCTTCCCGTATTCTTCGTTCCAAAGGTAAACGTCGGCTAAAATCGCCTTGACCGCCCATTTGGTGATTCGGCCCTTGCCGTTTTCCGTATTGTAGGAGGGCGTTAGGGATGAATCCGCAGTGGTAAGGTCGGAAATGATTTGCTTCATCACGTCTTCCTTGCTGGATTTGGCGATGGAATAGTTCTGAGCGTCCGAAAGGGAGGCATCCAGCACCAGCGGCACTTCGCCGAAGGAACGGAGCAGGTAGAAATACGTGAGTCCGCGCAATGCCAGCGCTTCAGCCTTATATTGGTCGGCTTCCTTCTGCGTGTACGAGGCATCCAGGTGTTTTTGGATGGGATAGTCGGCGAACTTGACGACGATGTTGCAATTGTTGATGACCGAATAGAAGCCGCTCCATTGGCAAATCGTATTGGAAGAATTGATCTCACCTGAAATCACGGACGTGTAGGAAGCCAGCGGTTTGGTTCCGCCCGTTACCATGTCGGCGCGGAGCTCACCCCATAAGAAAAGGTTCTTGATGTAGGCCGGGTCCATCATCTCGCAGTAGATGCCCACCACCAACGCATTCACGTCGGACTGGCTCTGGAAGTAATCGGAAAAGGTCACCCCGTCTTCCGGTTCCAGTGTCAGCCATTTGTTGCAGGACGTCACGCTCAGGCCGAGGAGCAGGCTCATCACACAGATTCCTATTGTTTTCTTTGTTTTCATAGTTTTCAGGATTAGAAGGAAACAGTGGCTCCGAAGGCGAATTCTTTGGCTTTGGGCGCTCTGGTATGGTCGTAGCCGATGGAATAGATGCTCGATCCGCCGATGGAGACTTCAGGGTCCATCCCGGTATAGTTGGTCCATACATAGAGGTTCTGGGCGGTGAAGTTCAACTTGAAATCGGTGATTCCCAGTGGTTTCAGCCATGTCTTAGGCAAACGGTAGCTCAGGGTGAAACTCTTCCAGCGAAGGAATGAGCCGTCTTCCACATAGCGGTCGGAACCCAACCAGTTGTAGCCGTAACCAAAAAGTGCTCTGGGCATGATGTTGGCGGGAGCATCCGCCGCATTTTCATACGGCCTTCTCCAACGACGCAGCACGGCCGTGCTTTGGTTGTCGTAGTCGTACATGTTTTCCATCTCCATCTTGGTGTTGTTCACGACTTCATTCCCGTAACGGAAGTAGAAATAAGAAGCGACGGTCCAGTTGCTGTAGTTGATGGTCGGGCCGAAACCGCCGGTAAACAGCGGATTGGCATCGCCCAAGTAGACCACGTCCAGGTAATTGATGTTCCCGTCGTGGTTTACGTCCTTGTAACGGGCATCCCCTGCTTGGAACTGATAATTGGTGGTGGGGTAACCGAACTTTTCATAGACCGGATTTCCGTCAATGTCGTAGATGTTGTTGCCGTTCTTGTCTTGGGCGATGGTCTGCGACTTGTTCAGGTAGACGCCGTCGTATTGGTAGCCGTAGAACGAACCCAGCGGTTGACCAATCTGGATGACAGACAAATACTGACCGTTCGAGGTGGTCACGCCTTTTTCAAGCGCGATGTATTGGGAAAGGTCGCGAATGATGTTTACCGAACGGGCGATGTTGAAGTTGAAGTCCACTTTCCATTTTTTGCTCCGGACCGGTGTGGTCATCACGCTGAGTTCCCAACCTTGGTTGTCCATGGTGCCCACATTCATATTGATGCCCGTGTAACCGGAAGTGGTGGGCAAGGCAACGTTGTTGAAATACAGGTCGCTGGTGCGTTTCCGATAGACTTCCACGTCAATGTTCAGGCGATTGTTGAAACCGATGTAGTTGAGTCCGGCGTTGTATTGGATGGCTTTTTCCCAACGCAGATTGTCCAGGCTCATATTTTTGGCATACACCCCGTTTTGGCCCATGTACTGGTAATCGTAGGTGTCGTACATGCTGTAGGACAGATAGTTGCCACTTGGCGAGTTTCCGTTTACCCCATAACTGGCGCGCAAGCTGAATTCATTCAGACTCTTGAAAATCTTCATGAAAGGCTCATTGGAGACACGCCAACGGGCAGAGATGCTGGGGAAGGCGCCATACCGGTAATTGCTGCCGAATTTGGAGTTTCCTTCGTAGCGTACGCTGCCGCCGATGATGTATTTGTCCAGATAAGCGTAGTTGGCGTTGATCAGCATGGACATGGCGCGAACCTGGTTCGAACTGGAGCTGATACCGGTCTTATCGGTACCTGAATAATTGGAGAAAGGCGTGTCCTGCAAATAAATGGATGCCGTATTGGACGAAATCCGACCCTGTGACTGGCTACGACTGTCGGAAGTCGTGAGGGCGGCCATAGTTACCAAATCATGGTCCTCGCCGAGTTTGGGTGTCCAGAACAATTTGTTGAAGGTCTGGATGCCAAAGGATTTGGATTCCGTATCCACACTCCGGTTCACACTTGCTTCGTACCAGGAGCTACCCGTTGCGATTTGCGGTAGGAACTTGTTGGTTTTGGTGTTGTTGATGTCGAAGGCCACATCCAACTGATAGCGGAAGGTTTCGGGAAGAAACTGATATTGCAGGGTCAACGTAGGGACGATGCGTTCGGAAATGACCTTGTTGGTGCTGGCGTTGGCCATGGCCACCGTGTTGTAGATGCCACCGTCGCTAGCGGGCGACCAGGTACCCTGAGGGGTGGTTTCAGGCGAGAAATATACGGAGGTCAAGTCGCCGCCGTTGGTGTATTCGTAGATGCTTTGGTTGGGCATCTTGGTGTACGATTTGGACAGCACGTCCGTGGCGTAGTTGCCTTCCTTGTCGCCCCAAGTATAGGCGATGTCGGCCGAAAAGCGAACCTTGTCGGACACGAAATAGTCCAAATTGACGCGGGAAGTCAAACGGTCGTAGGTTTGTCCGATGACCGTTCCGTCCTGGCTGAGGTAGCCCAGCGACATGCGGTAACGAGCCTTGTCTCCCCCACCCGACAGCGACATGTTGTGGTCTTGGGTGAACCCGTTCTTGGTGACCGCATCCGCCCAATCGGTATTTTGACCGAAATTGTAATAATAGTACGGATTTTTGGGATCGTAGAAGAATTCCGGGAAAGCCAATGGTGTCATGACGGTTCCGATACCGGCTTCCGCCGTATTTTGTTTGGCTTCCATGATGAACGAGGTATATTGGTCACCGTTCAGGGTCGGAATGGGTTTTTGGGAGTTTTCCGAAGTGCCTTTGAACGTGTATTGCACTTTGGGCTTGCTCACGGTACCGCGTTTGGTCTTGATCTGCAACACGCCGTTGGCACCTTTGGAACCCCAAATGGCGGTGGCGGCGGCATCTTTCAACACCACGATTTCCTCGATGTCGGCTGGAGCCACGTTCAACAAGGTGGCGTATTGTTCCTCATCGGCTGTCGCAAAGTCGAAGTTCTCGTCAATGACGGTTTCGAAGGGTATGCCGTCCACCACGATCAACGGGTCGCTGGAGGAATTGATGGATGTGGTACCGCGAATACGGATGCTCATGCCGGCGCCGGGTTCTCCGGACGTGGCAACGATGTCCACACCAGCCATACGACCCTGCAGGGCATCGTCAATGGAAGCCACCTGCAAGTCTTCCAGGCTTTTGCCGTCAATCTTGCTGTATGCCACGGTCATATTGCGTTCCTTCACATTCATCATGCCATCGTTGACCGATTTCTGGGCCGTGACGGAAACTTCGCGCAGCATCTGCTCATTGGATTCCATCTGGATGTTGAACACGGCTTTGGTACCCACCGTAACCACTTGCTTCTTGTAGCCTAAAAAGGTGAAAGCCAATTTGGTACCGACCTGATTGCTGATGTTCATGACAAATTTGCCGTCCGAGTCGGTCTGTCCAGATGAAACGAACCGGTTGTCGTTGTCCATTTCGACGATGTTCACGAAGGAAAGACTTTCCTTGGTGTTCAGGTCCACCACCGTTCCCCGGATAATGATCTTGTTCTGCGCGTGAACAGGTGCTGAAATAAGGCTGAAGGCAAGCACGAAAGCGGTTGCCAAAACCTGCATATGTTTCTTGATTGGGTTCATGGTTCAGGTTTTCGGTTATTTCTGAATGGGGGTGCAGGGCAAGTAGCCGTTGATCTCATGGATGACCCCTCGTCGACAATACAAGTTGCTGTACTTCTTGTTGTTGGTCTGGGTGCTCAAGGTAATTTTAACCGGAGTGGCATTGACTGAAGTCGATGTTGAGGAGGATGTTGTGAACTGAAGGCAACCGTCGGCAGCCTTGGTGATGTCCACCATCATCGTGTTTTTGCCGCTCACAAAATAGCTAGGCAAAGTCACGGTTGTCGAATACGAGGATGTTTTATTATCGTATATGACCCCGGTACCATTCATCTTGGTGGTGTCCATGTCGTTCACCATCACCCTGCCGTTCAGGATGTGCAACAACAGGAAGTCCCTGGCTTTCTTGATGTTGGCTTCCGTGGTCAAATCTGCATATTTGGGCAGATAGCCGTCCGTTTGAGCTTTGGCCATGGCCGTGTTGTTCGGGGCAAGTACCGTAATCTGGTCGATGGCGCCAATTTCTTCCGGCATGGACCAACCGGTGGTCGTCGTGGAAAACAACACCTTGGAGGCATATTGCTTGTAGGTGGTCAAGTTGGCATCGTTCACACAAGCCTGATCTAGCAAGTACGTACCCAGTGATTTTTCGTCCCAAGAGGTCGGCGAGTTGCAATAATCCAACAAGTCATTGGCTCCCAGCGTATAGACAACACCGTTATTAAACTTCAAGTTGGTCATCTTGGTTCCAACCAGGTAGGAACTGGTGCTGTAATCGTACTTGCCGAGCATCTGGATCTGCATCATGTTTTGGGAAGCGGCTGCGGATGGACAAAGCATCTTCACCATGTCGCCGTAGTAATTCACCGCCGCTTCGAAACCATAGCTCCGAAAGCAATTCGTCGGCGCCGTGACGGAACCCTTGGTAAAGAAATTATTCAAGGTGTTGTCCATCTGATTGTTGCGAATCCGCACAAAGACGCAGGAGCGAATGAGCCGTTTCAGCCGTTCCTCGGCGGTGAGCAGTCCGGTGGAACAATCCTGATTGGAGAAAACCGGATCGCCTGTCAAATCGGTCACCGTATAGCCGTTGCGGGCCAATGCCGTGTTCGAAATGAGGAAAACAATGTAATATTCGGAGTTGTAACCGTTCAGCGGGCTACGCATCAGTTCTTCCTGCAAGGCCGAACCATAATATTTATTCAGTGCGGCGGCCATCCACGAATAATCCGGATCGAGCAACAACTGGCCGAACACCGTTTCAAACTGTTTGGGATGGATGTAGTTCGTATCTTGCAATGCATAGAGGAAACCGTTGCTGGCCACTTTGGTCGAACGGAAATTCATATCGCTGAATCCCTTTCCATTGCTGCCCAAACCGTTGTAGAATTCGCTGTTGGCATTCATGGAGCCGGCAAAACGGGAAGGCCAGATCAAATCCTTGGTCATGTGCGAGTTCAGGAACAGGTTCCACAAACTGATGGGCACGTCGTTGATGGAGGTGTACCCGAGTTTTGCGGCGAAAGGCTTGATCTTTTCGTCATAAAAACGCTGGATGGCCCTATTGTTGGGCAACACCATGGTATAACCGGTAGTTTCGGCCAACTTGTCCGTAAAGCCCACTTTTTCGGTATTCGGAGAGATGGGAATACCGGAATAAAACTTCACGTAGACCTTGTCGATGTTCTTTTCAGGATACAACTCCTTATAATACTGTGTCAATTCGTCAACAGTCAAAAACGTCTTGTAAATGTATTCGCCTCCCGCATTGTGAGAATCCAGAATTTTGGCAAACATGGATAAAGAGGTATCCGCAGCCATTAGGTTTTCCAAATTGGGCAAGGGCTTGTTCACCCGGTCAACCGCATGGACGATGCCGTTTTCGGCAAACATGTCCTTGGTCACCACCGTGGCGTTTTGCACATTCTCACCCGTATAAGCCCGGTCGTAGAATGTTTCATAATCCATCGCGTTAAGGCTGCGCTTGTTGAAAATGCGACTCATATACGTCGGAACGAACTTGTAGTTGTTTTCACCGACCGTGGCAGCTCCATCGCTGGTGGCATCGATGGTCCAAACCGTGTCCCCGTTGTACGGTTCCCGATGCAGTTCCTCGTAAAAGGCGGTTTTCTTGCGGATGCTGGACAAGGTGTCCCAGCCCTTGGTCAACACATCGGTCAATTCATTGAACTGGAAGTTGTTGAAAATCATGGAATACGCAACGATGGTATCCGCTTCGGCCGGACTGACCTTGTCAATCGCCACTTTTCGTGCCGTGGCTGAATCCGCGGTTGTGGCATTGGCGGGGAAGCTCAACCGTCCCGATTTCTGCAAATACAGGTCAAACGCAGCATCCGTAGGTGCAAAAACCGTGTAGTTGCTGGCCGATTTTAGAATCCTGGCATAGAGCGTGCTGTCCACGCACCGCAGATAACTGGTGAACCGACCATCCTTCTGAAGCAATTCATAAATGGGTGGTTCAAGCCAGGACGGCCGTTGATAAGCTTCGTCAAACAGGCTGGTGCACTGCGTGAACAAACCGATGAGCATCGGCAGCAGTATCAGATAAAAGGGTGTTTTTTTCATATCGCAAACGAATTCATTGTTCCAATTTCATTATGGCAGGGGTTTCAAACCTTCCCAACGCACTTTCCATTTCCCATTTTTCGGAAAACCAGGATTGACTCCCTTGCTTCCGTCCCAACCGGCGCACATCATGGCCACGGCCGAGAGCAAACCACCATTACCAGGTAAATAAATGCGCAGACGGTCGTCCTGGTAGTTGTGTCCGTTCACCAAATACGTGTTGGTCCGCTTGTCCATCAACAAGGCACCCACGGCTTTTTCCGGCAAACCCAGCCTGGCAGCGCTCATGGCCGTCATCGGGTAATCCCAACCCCAGGTCTTGCCCCAGTTCCAATTGTCCCAAATCCAGTTGAAGGTTTTGGTCATGATGTCCGGGCGAACCAGCCTGGAAGCCGGTAAAATGCCCAACGCACCCAAAACGGCCATGTGGTCGGAGGTGAATCGGGTGTCCTTGTAGGTGTCGGTGGCGGTTTCAGCAGCTAAATATAAGCCATCTTGATGTGCCAACGGTGATAGTTTGTCCAATATTATTTCCCACTTCATGTTTTTGGGCATGCCCAAACGAACCCGCCATTGCTGTGCGGTCTTCAGCGCGAAATACCAGTAGTTCAACTCAAAAGGCGAGTTCACGGTTTCAGAAGCTTTCAATGTTTCCTGAGCGGGAATGGCACCTTTCAATACGTAGCGGTCCCCCATTCCGTCGTAATCGGCAAAACTGGCCATGAAGTCTGCGGTTTTGAAAACCAAGTCTTTATACGCGTTGAGCGTGGCCGTGTCGGGATGGTCCCGATACAAGAGTTCAGCCATGTAAATGTAATGCGGTTCCTGCCAAATGAGGAAGGAGCCCACTTTGGAGGGCGCTTCAATGCCCGAGGGGTCGGTCATTTTCATCCATCGTACGCCGCTGAAACCTTGGCGCTTGGCTATCGCGGCGGCCTGAGTTTCCACTTGTTTGTACCAGCCCATGCTGCGTTCCAGCAAGTCGGGCCTACCCCAAAGGGCGAAATGGGCGGCATGCCACCAATGCATCTCCAAATGGTATTTTCCGTACCACGTGTTGTAGGTCAGGCCGGATTCCTGCGGCGGATACATGCCGGCACATTGGATGGCCGTCAAATATTGGGAAAGTACGACGCGGCGTTCCAGTTCAAAAGCCCTCGGATCGGTGCAAGCGGAGAAATCAACCGCTCCTCCCCTTTTCCAAAAGGCGTTCCAGTAATTTTTGCTGGCCGTACGATCTTCCAGGACGAAATCCGGCAGGTTTTCAGGATCGGCCGTGCAGACGCCTGGCAATTCGGGCAGGAATTCGCAGGTAAAGCGCAATTCGTTGTCCTGCGTGGTGAGCCGGAACTGGTGCGGTGCCTTTTCGGCAAACGTGGCCTGCCCGTTCCAACGAATCCATACATAATAGGTGGTGCTGTCGATGGTACGCTTCAGCGTGACCGAATGCACGTCCTGCAGGATGATCTCCGTTTGGTGCTTACCCGGCTTTGTCCAATCACAGGCATCGTCTGAATGCTGCCCGGAGGGATACGGGAAATCGAACTTCACCGCCAACCGGTCGGTTTTGAACAAGGCTGAACGCACCGTCGCGGCAATGCGGTCTTTGAACGGATGGCAGGATGTTTCCACTTCCACCACATTTTCTCCTGCCCGGAACGAACTGGCAATCAAGCCGTTCCACATGTCGAGCGATTGATAGACCTGGGTCAGGTTTTCCTGTTGCAACTTTTTGCCGGTCGGCGAGAACATTTCCAGGCCCACGATGCCCAAATGCAGGCGGTGCGGGTTTGCCCTGAAATAATCGGCGGCGCTTTGCTGACGGCCGGGTTCGTTGAACTGTACGGCATAGGGTTCAGCCCTACATCGAAAATCATAGTTTTTGAGCGTTTCCTCGGGCTTGTAGTTTTCGGTATTGGGAAAACTGTGCCAGCCCCATTGCGACTGCGTTCCAAGAGGCACACCGTCCTTGTAGCGTTCGGGGAAGCTTTGCAAGCCGGTGGCGTCCACCGTAAATGCAAAATTACCGTTGCCCACCGAAAGGGAAGCCAACGAGTCGAACGCGGAAATATGGATGGTATGCCGCTTGACCAGCGCCATGCGGTCAATCAACACCTTTTTCCCGGCCGAGGCGGTCAGGTTCAAGGTTAATCCTATAATGAGTAAAAAAAGTACTCGTTTCATACTTCTATTAATAAAGCGGTACGCCGACTGTGTTCCTGATGTCCACCCGTTCGCCGTTTTCGCCAGTGATGGAGACGTTTTTCAACTTCCAATTCTTGGCCCAATACATGTGACCCGGATTTTCACCCGTAATGTGCACGTTTTTCAAATAAAAGCCCTCCACGGGGGAATTTTCCACGCCCTCACAGATGATGGCGACCTTGCAGTCCTTGGCTTGTATGTCGTTGAACCAGATGTTGCGGAATTTCGGTATACCCAACGAAGCGGGCTCCACTTTGGCCAGCATCACTTTCCAATGGGCCGGAATGCTGTCCTTGCTGAAACCGGAAGGAAGTTCGGAATAGCTGTACGCAGGGTTCCAGTTCAGATTGATTTGGAAAGGGTCGCGAATGTCCTGCATCCTGAAGTTCGACAAATACACATTTTCCACCACGCCGCCACGGTTCAAGGCAGACTTGAAACGCATGCCCACCTTGGTACCCAGCGCGGTCATATTATAAGCCACAATGTTGCGGATGCCGCCGGATGTTTCGCTGCCGCAGGTGAACAAACCGTCCCCCTGGCGGGCGATGCAGTTGCGGATGATGACGTATTCCGTCGGGCGGTTCACACGCAAGCCATCGGCATCGCGACCGGCCTTGAGGCAGAAATTGTCGTCGTTGCAGCTGATGTCGCAGTTTTGAATCAAAATGCGGTTGGAGGAATCAATGTCGATGCCGTCGGTGCTGGGGCCCTTGCCGGCGTTGTTGTTGTTCACAATGATGCCGTCGATGGTGACGTGGCTGCTGTACAGCACGTGGCAGGTCCAAAAACCCGCCTCGAAAAATCCGGCTTCGGTCATGGTGACGTCCTGGCAATCCTGAATCAGCACCAAACGCGGTCGCATGCAATCGTAATCGATGATCCAACGCAAATCACGCTTGTCGTAATCCTTGCGCATCCGCCAGTATTTTTCCCAAAACACCTTGCCCTGACCCCAAACCTTGCCCTTACCGGAAATCTCCACATTTTTTTGTCCAATGACTGAAATCAGTGCTGCAGGCCATTTCATTTCAATGCCGGCCACGCGCGTGTCGATGATGGGATAGTTGTTCAGGTCCTGGCTTCCGAAAAGCTGGACGCCTTCGGGTATGTTGAAGTTCACATTGCTTTTCAAGAAAATCGAACCGATGCAGTAGTTGCCTTTGGAAAACGTAACGATGCCGCCGCCTTTGGAAGCGCAAGCGTCGATGGCTTTCTGCACGGCAGCGGTGCTGAGCACGGAAGTATCGGCCAGTGCACCGAAGTCACAGGCGTTGTAGGTAGTCTTGACGGAAGGTTTTTGTCTGGCACCGACCTCCTTCATCCATTTGAAGTTGGGAATGCCGGGATGTTTGACGGACTGGGCGCCTACGTTCGTGCAAAGCACCAAGGACAGTAGCATCCAGACGGAATGAATTTTCATGGACATTAAAGGTTATTAAGCTTCTACAAAAATATATAAAAAAAAAAGACAATTTCGGGTGTGGCAGAACGCTTTGCCAATTATTCCCCCTCACGCGCAAGCGTATCGCATTGATATACAACAAATGAGGCCCCCGGTTACCCGAGAGCCTCATCCATTTAACACGGCATTTCCACCAATTATTACACCTATCCTCTTATTTGAACAACCATCTGTAAAGGTCATTCCCGTTGGCGTAGAGCAACAAAGCGATGAGCAGGAACATGCCTACCATCTGTGCAATTTCCATGAACTTGTCACTGGGTTTGCGTCTGGCAACAATCTCGTAAAACAGGAACAGGATGTGTCCGCCGTCCAAGGCCGGGATGGGCAGAATGTTCATAAAGGCCAAAATAATGGAAAGGAAACCGGTGGTTTCCCAGAAATGTTTCCAATCGATTTCAGCCGGGAAGAGTTTGCCAAGGGTTCCGAAACCACCCAAACTTTTGGCACCGGCTTTGGTGAAGGCGTACTTCATGTCGCTGGCGTAACCGGTCAGCTTGCCGACGCCTTTCTTGATACCGGCGGGTATGGAGGCGAAGAAGGTGAATTTCTGAACGCAAGTGGGGAAAATTTCTTCCGGCATGGACGTTGTGAAACCCAGTTTGCCGTCGGCATCGGGCGAAATCTGGATAACCTTGGCCACCCCGTCGCGGTAGAATTGCAGTTGAATGATCTGCGCCTTGTGCTTGCCCAGTTCTTCCACAAACTCAGGAAAAGTCACGGTTGCCTTGCCGTTGATGGCCGTCAGGCTGTCGCCTTTCTGCAGACCGGCTTTGGCACAGGGCGTACCCGAGGAAACTTCCTTGATGACGGTGGGGAAACGGAACCCTGCAAAGCCTTGTTCGCCGGTGATGAGCGTTTCCATGAATTTTTGCGGCATCTGGATGAGCACCTGTTGGGTATCGCGCAGCACCACCACCGTCTTGGCATTGGCGATGCGACGCATGGCTTCGTCGTTGAACTGGTTGAAGGCAATGCCGTCGGCCGAAACCAATCGGTCACCGTCCTTGAATCCAACTTCGTGAGCGGCGGGGGAATAATCCATCCCCATGGTGGCGTTTTGGACCGGCAAATACTCTTCGCCCCAAACATTCAAAACGGCCGAATAGATAATCAGGGCCAGGATGAAGTTGAACAACACGCCACCCACCATGATGAGCAGCCGTTTGCCAGCTTTCTGGGAACGGAACTCCCATGGTTTCTCGGGTTCAGCCATGGCTTCCTTGTTCATGGACTCGTCGATCATTCCGGAGATGGCGCAATAGCCGCCCAGCGGAACCCAACCCAGGCCGAATTCGGTCTTTTCGGGTGCGTCCTTGAACGCTGCCGGCGGATTCTTGCTGAACCAGGAAAACCGGAGTTTGCCGTCAATTTTTTTAGCTCTGAAAATGGAAAAGAGCGGATTGAAAAACATATAGAACTTTTCCACCCGGACCTTGAAGAGCCGTGCGAACAGGAAATGCCCCAGTTCGTGAATGAGCACCAGGATGGATAAACTCAGTATCAGTTGGAAAGCGCGAATCAAAAATAATTCCATGAGGTTGTGGGTTGTTTAAAAAATAAAGGATAAAGCCCGTTTTCTGGCTTCGGTATCGACGGCCACATAGTCGTCGTAGGTGGGTTTTTCAATGAACTCAGTCAGGGCCATCGTCTTCTCGATGAGGTCCGACATTTCGAGAAAGCCGATACGGTCCTTCAGGAAGGCATCGACGGCAATTTCGTTGGCCGCGTTGAGCACGCAGGGCATGGTTCCGCCTTTGGCAAGAGCTTTGTAGGCCAACTGCAGGTTGCGGAAGCGTTTCAAGTCGGGTTCCTCAAACGTCAAGGAGGCATATTGTCTGAAATCGACCCGAGGGTAATTCGTTTGAAGCCTTTCTGGATAACTGAACGCAAATTGGATGGGCAACTTCATGTCCGGAAGTCCCAGCTGCGCCTTGATGCTGCCGTCCTGGAACTGCACCATGGAATGGATGATGGACTGCGGATGCACCACCACCTCGATTTGCTCGGGCTTCAGGCTGAAGAGCCATTTGGCTTCGATGACCTCGAAGCCTTTGTTCATCATCGACGCGGAATCGATGGTAATCTTGGCGCCCATGTCCCAATTTGGATGCTTGAGCGCCTCTTTCTTGGTCACATTCGCCAAATCACGGAGGGCAGTCTTGCGGAACGGGCCGCCGGAAGCCGTCAGGATGACTTTTTCCACCGGATTGTACAACTCCAGGCATTGGAAAATGGCCGAATGTTCGGAATCGACGGGAAAAATGGGAACTTGGTGCTTCAGTGCCAGCTCGTTGATGATTTCACCGGCCACCACCATGGTTTCCTTGTTGGCCAACGCAATGGCTTTGCCGGCTTGGATGGCACGCATCGTGGGCAGCAATCCGGCATAACCGACCATGGCGGCCAGCACCATGTCGATGGGTTCCGATTCCACAATCTGTGTGATGGCGTCCATACCGGCATAGACTTTGATGGGCAGGTCTTCCAACGCTTCCTTAAGCTTGGGATACAAGTCCTTGTTGCCGATGATGGCGGCTTCGGGCATAAATTCCCTGGCTTGTTGGATGAGCAAGTCCACCTGGTTGTTGGCGGTGAGCGCGTACACCTCGAAACGGTCCGGATACGTGCGGATGACCTCCAGCGCTTGCGTTCCGATGGAACCTGTCGAGCCCAGAATGGCGATTTGTTTGGGTGCGGTGGTGTTTTCCATAGCTTAGAAAACAATGTATTCTTCGGGATTCAACGCAATACCCTTGTGCCACAATTCAAACAGAAGCACGGGCAAACCGGAACGTGCCGGATTCTCTCCGACCATGCCGATGGCCTCCCCTGCCTTTACCTTGTCGCCTTGTTTCTTGAGCAATTCGGTGTTGTATTTGTAGACGGAAATGTAGTCGTTGTTGTGCTGGATTTCCACCACATAGTCGTAATCGGAGGTGTAGGCGGCAAAAAGCACCGTTCCGTCCAATACGGCCACGGAGGGCTGCAGGCTGGCCGTTTGGATGGCGATGCCGTACGCCTTGAGCTTGGGATTGAATTTAGACGTGACCTTACCTTTCAACGGCGGATACAGCAGTTCATTCTTGGTTGCGGTCTGTTGGTTCAAAATGGACAAGTTGTATTTTTCGTTGTCCTCGTATTCTTCGCGGAACTTCATCTCGCGTTTGGTGGCCGGCATGAGCACCAAGTTATTGACAGCCAAAGAGTCTATGGTAATTTTACCCTCCTTTTTACGCAGGGAATCCATCGGAATGTTGCCTGAAATGATGCCGTTGATCACTTTGAGGTACTTGGCCTGCCTGTCCAACGCATCGGAAAGTGAATCCACGCGTTCAGCCTCTGAAATCATTTGTTGCCGAAGTCGTGGATCGAGGTCCTGCGGCAGGAATGCCCGCAGCGGGGTGTGCGCCATGAGGAACCAAGACAGGAAAAACACGATGAGTGCCAGGGATGCAGCCATAAAAATGCCGTCCAGCAACGAGACGCGCAGGGAAAAGAAGTTTTCCAGCGTACTCTCATTGAATATGGTCAGCTGAAACTTTTTTTTCAGCTTCTGAAATTGATGGCGGAGGTCAATTCGCTTCATGAACAGATTTCTGGTTACAAATTTAACAGAAATTCGGAGGTATCCTGCCCTTGGACACCTTAAAAAATGATAACATGTCCCGTTTCGGGGTCAAAGCCGAAGGAATCGCCCTGAAAGACCGATTGAATGCTGCCGTCGGCGATGAGTTCAGCCGGGGTACCGGTTTTGAGGGGTTCACCCGCTTTCATCAGCCAAAGCTGGTCCGCCAGGCGGATGGCCAAGTCTATTTCGTGGGTGGAGAGGAGGATGCATTTCTGCAAATCACGGGCCAGTTTTTTTAATAAAAGTAAGATTTCCACTCGGTTTGGGAGGTCCAGAAACGAAGTGGGCTCGTCGAGCAGAATCACCGGTGTGTCCTGCGCCAGCGCCTTGGCTATCATGACGCGCTGCCGCTCTCCGTCGGAGAGTTCAGACACCAAGCGGTTCCCGAACGTTTCCAAATGAACGGCCTGCAAGGCTTCGCGGATGTGTTTCTCATCGCTTTTGCTGAATTTGCCGGAAAGCGTGGTATAGGGATGCCTGCCCATGGCAACGAGCTGTTCCACTGTAATGTAGCCTAATTGAACGGCATCGGTGAGCACCAAACTGATCTGACGGGCGCGTTCAGCCGGTTTCAAAGTATTCAAATCAATTTCTTGTAGCTGAACGCTGCCTTTCAAGGGCTCCTGCAAGCCGGCCAGCGTGCGCAACAGCGTGGACTTTCCGCAGCCGTTGGGGCCGATCAACGCGATCAGCTCGCCCCTACGGGCATGAATGTTGAGGTTTTGCTGAACGGACCGTTGCGCCTTCCCCTGTTGGTAACCAACCGACAAATCAGCGGTGCGGATCATAAATCGAGCAGGCCTTCGGGAAGGTTCACGTGCATTTCCCGGTTCTCGAGGTCAATTTCGGTAAAAAATTCCTCGGCCACGGGCATTAGGATTTCGCGATCGTCCTTGCTGAGCGTGAAAAGCACGTTGAGCGTGGAGTCGTCCACCTCCGTGATTTCGCCGATGTAGCCCACTTGCTCGTCAAAAACCGCGAAACCGATGTAAAAACTCCAGCTTTCGGCCGGATCTTCTTCCTTGTCGGCAAACTTGACGGGATAGAACACTTCCTTTCCACAAAGCTCGCGCACCCGAGCTTCCGTCTCGATGCCTTCGAACTTGACCAAGGCGGTCTCGGACGATTTGAAGCGGTAGGATTCCACGAAAAAAGGCACCAGGATGCCGTCCATTTCGAGTATCCAATAGGGAGAATCGGTCCGTTCGAACACGTCGCTGGTGAACCCGAAGCTGACTTCACCATTGATGCCGTGGGGCTTGTGCAACTTTCCGATGGAAAAAACGTCTTGCCTGCGAATCATCGTTTTTAATCTTCACAGCGTTGGATGCGGGCGCCCAAGGCGTTCAGGCGGCCGTCGATGTTTTGGTACCCGCGGTCAATCTGGTCGATGCCGTAGATCTTGCTCCGACCCTTGGCCGACATGGCGGCAATAAGCAGGGCAATCCCGGCACGAATATCCGGCGAGGACATGGTGGCACCGCGTAGCGCCTGCCGTTGGCCAAGGCCGATGATGGTGGCGCGGTGTGGGTCGCAGAGAATAATCTGCGCGCCCATGTCGATGAGTTTGTCCACGAAGAACAAGCGGCTCTCGAACATCTTCTGGTGGATGAGCACGCTGCCGATGGCCTGTGTGGCCACGACCAGCATCACCGAAAGCAAGTCCGGCGTGAGGCCAGGCCAGGGTGCGTCGGCCACGGTCAGGATGGAACCGTCCATAAAAGTGTCGATGGTATAGCTTTCCTGTGCGGGAATGAAAATGTCGTCGCCACGGCGTTCCAACTGGATGCCGAGTCGGCGGAACGAATCCGGAATGATGCCCAGTTCGTCGTAGGCACAGTTTTTAATGGTAATTTCTGAACCCGTCATCGCTGCCATACCGATAAAACTGCCCACTTCGATCATGTCGGGCAAAATGCGGTGGCGACAGCCTTTGAGCGCGTCCACGCCATCGATGGAGATGAGGTTGGAACCAATGCCCGAGATGCGGGCGCCCATCCGGTTCAGCATCTTGCAAAGCTGTTGGATGTAGGGTTCGCAGGCGGCGTTGTAGATGGTGGTGCGGCCATCGGCCAACACGGCGGCCATCACGATGTTGGCGGTACCGGTCACAGATGCTTCGTCGAGCAGCATGTAACAGCCTGTAAGTCCTTTTGATTCAACCGTATACAGAAAACGTTCGGCGTCGTATTCGAAGGTGGCACCCAGTTTCTGGATGCCGATGAAGTGGGTGTCGAGCCTACGGCGTCCAATTTTGTCACCGCCGGGCTTGGAGACCACGGCTTTGCCGAAACGAGCCACGAGCGGACCCACCAGCATGACCGAGCCACGAAGGGCGGCACTTTTCTTGAGGTAGTCCTTGCCGTAGAGTTTGTCCAGGTCGATGTCGTCCGAACGGAAACTCCAGGTGCCGGGTTCGAGTCTGGTCGCCTTCACGCCGATGTCCTGCATCAGGCTGATGAGGTTGTTGATGTCGATGATGTCGGGGATGTTCTCCACGACCACTTCGTCCGGTGTGAGCAGGCAGGCGCAGAGAATCTGGAGCGCCTCGTTCTTCGCACCCTGGGCTTCGATTTCGCCCTTCATCTTGTAGCCACCTTCTACGATGAATGAAGCCATGTCAACGCTGGTTTTTGCGGTTCTTGTTGTTGTTCGATTTCGTCGGTTGGGGGTTGCGCGGTGCAACCACGATTTCACGGGCATCCATCAATCGAATGGTCTCCTCGTTCACATCGATGCGTCCGTTGGACAGGGTGCGCAGGTCGTCGAAAATCTTTTCGTCTTCCACGGCTTCGCGGTTCCAGGACAGGATGCTTTTTTTCATGTGGTTGGCCAAGAGCTCAATGAGGCGGGTCTTTTCGGGACCGTCTTCCATCTCCAGCACTTTTTCGATGAGTTCCTCCACCGATTTGCCGTAATGCTTCACTTTGATGCGCTTGGAGCCGTAAGGCACGACTTCGGGCTTGGAATACAGGTTTTCCTTGCGGATGATTTCGTACGGGTAGTCAATATCCAATTTAAAATCGGCCAGGATGGCCAAATGGTCCCAAAGCTTGTGCTTGAAATCGGGCACGTCGCGCAAGTGGGGAAACAGGTTGCCCATGATGCTGATGATGGTTTGCGCGCACTTGGCACGTTCTTCCTTATCTTCGAGAGTCATGGCATAATCCACCATGCGCTGGATGTTGCGGCCGTATTCGGGCAGTTCCAGCCGTTTCAACTGGGTGTTGTAATCGAGTTCGTTAACTTCCATAGGTTTTTTTTCCATAACCTTGCCTTTTTATTTCTGAAGTGGAGCTGCAGGTATGAGTGATTTTTTAGAAACTGTCGCCACAAAATCTTTTAGATAGAACGGTTCGAAGTAAGCGACGTCTTCGAACTGTTGTTCCTGGTATTTTTTTTCCGCCAACGGCAGCATGGACGAAGCCAAAGGTACGATTTGTCCGTCAAAAATGGCGTTATCGGAACGGATAATCGCAGTGCATTTTTCGGCACCGTCGCCTACGAACCAAATCGGGTGGTTTTCCAGATCGTTTGCAAACGTGGTTTCGTCCACGATGACGGCTGAAACCGGATGCAACATCGTGCAATCGCTTGAGTATAAAGCGGTGTAGACTTCCATGCGGCGGGCATCCACAAGCGGGCAAATCAGTGCGTTCGCGGGCAGTTGCTTGGTCCGTCTCACTTCGTCCGCCAGCAAATCGAGCGTGGGAACGGCAATCAGGGGAATGTCCAGTGCGTAGCAAACGCCCTTGGCCAGTGAAACGCCGATGCGAAGTCCCGTGTAGGAGCCCGGCCCCGAGCTGACGGCCACGGCATCGAGCTTTTGGCCCACGCGTTCAGCCACTTTCAAAGCCTCATCGACAAATACACCGAGTTTGACGGAGTGCGAGGAACCGGCGGTATCGACCTCGTTGAACAACAATTGACCGTCACGACTCAGCGCCACGGAGCAGTTTTTAGCGGATGTTTCAACGTGAAGAATCAATGCCATAGGGTTCTACCGATATTCTCACACAAAAGTACAAAAAAAACAGCACTTCAGCAGCGGTTTGCGTTCGAGGGGAACTATTTTGCAAATTTACCGTACCTTTGCGCAAAAATAGGAAGCATGATACAATCCATGACAGGTTACGGCAAGGCCGGCTGTGAAATTCAGGGAAAAAAGATTACCATTGAACTCAAATCGGTGAACAGCAAGCAATTGGACATGTCCACCCGCATCCCCAACGCTTTTCGCGACCGCGAGATGGAAATACGCAACGAGATGCTGAAACGGCTGGAGCGCGGCAAAGTGGATTTTTCGCTGTACTACGAAAACACCGCCAAGGAAAACGTGCCGCAGCTCAACCTGCCGGTATTCGAAAGTTTCCTGAGCCAGCTCACGGAAGTCTCGTTGGAACTGGGCATCGCCGCCCCTGCCGACCCTTGGCCGCTGTTGCTTAAACTGCCCGAAGCCTTGAAAGTGGAGTCGCAGGAAGTGGACGACGAAAGTTGGGCGGTTGTTCGCGAGGCGGTTACGGCAGCCATCGACAACTTCATCGAATTTCGCCTGCAAGAAGGCAAAATGCTGGAAGGCGTCTTCTCGGAAAAGCTCTCCAAAATCGAGTCTTTATTGGCTGAAGTGGAGGTTTATGAGCCGGAGCGTGTGGAGCGGGTCAAAGCGCGCATCATGGACTCACTGACCAAGATCGAAGGGTTCGACTATGACAAGAACCGTTTTGAGCAGGAAATGATTTTTTACATCGAAAAGTTGGATATCAACGAGGAAAAAACACGTTTGGCCAACCATTTGAAGTATTTTCGCGAAACGATGGACGACGCACATGGACAGGGCAAGAAGCTGGGTTTCATCGCGCAGGAGATTGGCCGTGAAGTCAATACGATGGGGTCGAAATCGAACCATTCGGGAATGCAGCAGCTCGTCGTTTGCATGAAAGATGAGTTGGAACAAATTAAAGAACAAGTATTGAACGTATTATAGCTGTTCCATTGGAACTCAGATGAAACAGCTTGGGTGGGTTTTTTGCTAAAATAAAGAAAAAGTGAAGATGAGTGGTAAGGTAATTATTTTTTCGGCGCCGTCGGGGGCAGGAAAGACAACATTGGTTCATTGGCTGCTGGAGCAGAACCTGAACCTGCAATTCTCGGTTTCGGCCACCAGTCGTGCCCGTCGGGGTGCCGAAGTGCACGGCAAGGATTACTATTTCCTGACTCCTCTGGAATTTCGCATCAAAATTGCCGAAAATGCTTTTCTGGAATGGGAGGAAGTCTATGAGGACAAGTATTACGGCACGCTTAAGGACGAGGTTTCCAAGATGTTGGACGAAGGCAAGAACGTGCTTTTCGACGTGGACGTAAAGGGTGGCATCAACATCAAGAATTATTTTGGCGAGGAAGCGTTGTCGTTTTTCATCCAGCCCCCCAGCATCGAGGTATTGGAGAAACGCCTGGTCGGTCGCGCTACGGACAGCCTGGAAATCATCAAGGAACGCGTTGACAAAGCCGCCTACGAACTAACCTTTTCGCAACAATTCGATGTGGTCATCGTCAACGACGTACTGGAAACCGCCCAGCAGGAATGCCTCCAAAAAATCACCGCTTTTTTGAATGCCTGAACACCATTAAATAATATGCCCATCCGCACCTGTCTTTTCGGCGGCTCCTTCAACCCGGTCCACGAGGGTCATCTGGCTCTGGCTAAGACGGTGTTGCAGCAAGGTTTGGCGGATGAAGTCTGGTTTGTGGTGAGTCCGCGCAACCCGTTGAAACCGACGGCGGACGCTTCGGATGCGCTAGCTCGCTTGGAAGGGGTTCGTGAAGCGCTGGTGGGCTGTTCGGGCTGCAGTGCCTCCGACATCGAGTTCAGCCTACCCCTCCCCTCGTATTCGGTGCAAACGGTTCGAAAAGCGGTTGCCGATTATCCTTCGCGAGAATTTTTGCTGCTTATCGGCGGTGACAATCTGGATGTGTTTACGCAATGGAAGGACTACCCCTATTTGTTGGAGCATTTTGATATTTTGGTCTATCCAAGACCGGGCGCCAGCAATGAGGTGCCTGCGGGATGGTCACGTGTCAGGTTGCTGAACGCGCCGCTCATGGATGTCTCGTCCACGGCAATTCGTCAGGGTTTGCAAAAATGAACATCTTCAACGTCGGTTCGAACGGTATCAACTTGTACTTGTTGGACAGCGGTACCCACCGAGTGCTCATCGATTCGGGCTTTCCGGGAAAGCTGAACGATTTGGGCCGTGCGATGCGTCCGAGCGGATTTCGGGTGCAAGATATCGACTATCTGGTGGTGACGCATTTCCATGTGGATCATGCGGGCGCGGTTCAGGAGTTGGAAAACAACGGCGTGCGGTTCGTACTTTTTGATGTTCAAGCGGATGCGATTGAAGAGATGGAAAAAATGTTGGTGGGCAAATGGCCGTATGTGGCTCTGGAGGGTTTTGACCGGTTGCTCACCATGGCCCAATCCCGTGCATTTCTTCATGAAATCGGCATCGAGGGACAATTTGTTTCCACGCCCGGCCACTCACCAGACAGCGTGAGCCTGTTGTTGGATTCGGGCGAATCGTTCACGGGCGATTTGAGGGCTGAATTCCTACTGGAAGACCCTTCGTCACTCGAATCCCAGTCGTGGCAGTCACTTCGGAAACTTGGTGCACGACGGGTTTATCCGAGCCACGGAAACGTTTATTCCTTGCCTTCCTCCTTATAGTAAGGACACTATTCTTTGCAACTTATTGGATGGTTTTTCGATGATCCATAACTTTTTCATATATTTGAAAAACCTTTCAGAAACAAAGAAAACACATTCCATACCGTGAAAAACAAACAAATTTGCCTTTTGATAGGCATCGTGGGGCTTTTACTGGCTTCCTGTTCCGGAAAATCCAAAACAAACGGACTGAACGACGAAGTCATTGGTGATGCCAATCTGGACTCTGTCGGGATACTCAAGGAAATTTTCGGCATTCCCGAACTTATCGTCGCCACTTCTCCAGACACCAAGCAGTCGATAGTCTTGTCGAAAGCCGAAAAAGTGGTGGATTTCGAAGTTTCGCCCGCCGGGGCCACTGTCGCTGCCCTAATCGAATCGAAGGCTGGTTCATCCCTCGTCTTTTGGCAACCCGGCAAAAAGGCCTTTTCCGAAACATATGAATTGGAAAAAGGCCTTCATGTTTTGGACATCGCTTGGCATCCGAATGCCAATGCCATATTCGCATTGGGCGTTCAAGGCAAGAAACATCAAATACTCCGAATGGAACGCGCGGATGGAAAATGGAAATCCACCGTTCTGTTCAGCAGCGACAAGTCCCTGAAGCGGCTGCTGGTCTGCCCGAGGCCGTTCATCACCCGTTCAGACGAGGAAAAAAGTTACTACAACTACCGGTTGTTTTTTGGAATGGACAATGGCAATGATACGTATCGGATTGTTTCCATCACCGAAAACGGGACAAAACCCTATCAGGTTGTGGGGCCGAAAGCCACCATGGAATACGATAGCGAGGAAGAATACGGTCCGAGCTCGCTGGAGTCGAAATTCGCATTGCCGGTGGCCTTTCACCCTGCCGGTCATCAATTGATTTGGGAAGACAAGAACCACACGTTCAACGTGGCCACGTACAATTCCCTGTATTGGGGTGTAACCAACCGCATGAGCCAATCGTTCGGGCGTTCGGGCAGTCTAGTTCCGGCTCCGAACGGATTGGGATTCCTGCACTGGACGGAAGGAAAAGCCGGTGTTGAATGGTACCTGTTGGCTGAAGGCAGAATGAAACCACAACTAGGCGCGTATCAATTCCTTACAGCACCCTCTTTTGCGCCCGACGGTAAAGGCGTTGTGGGACTGACCATCCAAGAGGGTGTTCAATTGCTGAACTATGTACCCATCTCCATTCCGCTGGCCGATGTGACCAATGCCTGGATGTTCGCCAGTTCAAGCGGTGAGACCAAACTGTTCCGCAAAAATGGAGGGTTGCTGCGCCCCGACCAGGATGACCAACTCTACAAACTGTATGAAACGGAAAACTACTATTGCGGCGATTACGACCGAAGCTCACCGACCAGACCTTATTTGGTGACGACGGATTTGTTTTGGGAATTGTTCGGTGCGGCATATCAAGGACTTTTCATCGTTCGGGAGCGAGATGAAGCCATACCCGCATTTTGGAACATGATTCACGCATCCGACCACTACTTCAGCACATCGAACAGCGCTTCTGTTTGGAAATCGGTACTCACCACATTGATTGCATTCGAAGAAGGAAACGACGCTTCAACCGAGGTCAAGCTCATCAATCAAGAGCAGAACGGAATCAGCAGCATCACGGGCGACTTATATGCCTATTCCGACTTGAAACCCAGGGGGCATTATACATCATCTCCCGAAATGATGCGTTATTTCAAGGCTTTTCGTTATTTCACCACCATCTGTAAATCCAACAAGGCAGCCATGCAGGAATGGAATAAAGTGCCTTCTGATGTATCGGGTTATGCGGAGAAATGGATAGGCAGTTATTCGGGATTCCTTGCTCCAACCAGAGCCACCCTTGTCTGGAGCGACCAAAAATCGGAAATTCCCGCCTATTGCGAGCATCCGGCTACAGACAAAGCCTTGTTTCCGCTTTCGTGGGGGTTCGACAATGAAGTGCTGAATACGACGGTTTACCACGATAATTGGCCGTTGGACCAGCAAATCCGCAATGGTTCCAAGGATCGTCTGCTGCCCTCCGGGTTGGACCTCGCGGCCGCTTTGGGCAACGATTTTGCTGAAAACCTGCTTCAATCGGATTATCAGAACTATCCGAATCTCAAGAAGGTGATTCAGAACTTGAAAAAGAATTTCAAGGACAAAGCTTCGGTCGGTACGGACAAATCCGACTTGTACAGTAAGTGGATCAATGCGTTGGCTGTGCAATGGAGCAAACCGCAACAAAAAGGCAACAAACTATGGTCCGCCAAACGGCTGCAAACCGGATTGGCCTCGTGGGCAACGCTCCGGCATGCTACCATACTGGTCAACGAACGGACCAGCGCCGAATGTGGCGAGGGAGGCTATGAAGAAATTCTGATGCGGGCACCCAGAGGCTATGTTGAACCGGATCCGGAAACATTCGCCGCCTTGGCAGCCTTGTTCGAATCGGCCTTGCAGTTTGTTCCAACCTCCATTTCAGATAAGCCGGACAATGATGAAGGAGGCCAGGCAGAAAACAAGAGCCTGTACGATGGGATTGTAAAACGACTCAAAGATGCAGCGAAAGATGCCAAGGATTTTCAGGCAATGGCACAAAAGGAAATCAATGGGGAGAATCTGTCGAACAGCGAGAACGAAAAGATTTTATATACGGCCCGAATGGCTGAACACCTGTTTCTCATCTTCAACAGCCTTTCCAATAAGGAGTATGCGCTTTCCAACCCAGATCCGATGGCGAAAATTGCGGACGTCGCCGGAGAGGGCGAATACCTGATGGTTGCTGTCGGCAATTCGATGGAATGGGATCACATCGTACCCTTCTACGGACGGCATCAGATTGTAAAGGGCTCTGTCTATTCGTATTATGAGTTCCCATCCAACTCCATTTTAACCGATGAGGAATGGCGGAGCCTCGTATCACAGCAAACGCTCACAACATGGATAAAACCCTACGTCACGGACCAAAAAGCAGCCGATCGTTCCGAAACGCATTATTAAGTCTGCTTATCTTATTTGGAAGTTGCACTGACAAACAGGAGGTGGTACGGATCCTTTTTGTGGGCGACATCTTGCTTTCCCGCAACGTCCGTACAGCATTCCGAATGCGTAAGGACTCGCCCTGGAAACATTTGAATAGGTCTTTTAAGACGGCCGATTTGGTCATCGGCAACTTGGAAGGTGCCGTGGGTGCACGAAGCGAAGCAGTCGATCCGACCTTGGACGCACCCATCTTCGACATAGACAGCAGTGACATCGCTATGTTGCGGAAAGCCGGATTCGGGGCCGTCACCATCGAGAACAATCATTCCGGCGATTTGGGCGATGCGGGTCGGAAACGCACAATGGACCTGTTACGAAAAAACAATGTCGTGCCTATTGATTATGAGCACTCTCCACGATTCTTCACGTTGAAAAACCACGTAATCGCTGTTTTGGCAGTAAATGTGGTCCGCTCCCGTGACGGATCGAAACCAGTACTTCCGTCGGTGGAGTTCAAGCAAAAATTGCGACTGGCCAAAAGCATGTCCGACTTGGTGGTCATTTCCATCCATTGGGGCAGCGAATTGCTCGAATGGCCTGACAAAGAACAACGGAAATACGCCGCCTGGCTCGTCGCGAACGGTGCCGACATCATTATCGGCAGCCACCCGCACGTGATTCAGAAACCGGAGCTCATCCACGGAAAACCCGTATATTTTTCATTGGGCAACCATTTGTTCGATCAGAAATATCCTGAAACAAAAGAGGGATTGATGGCTGAAATCCGTATTCAATCTTCAACGTTTTCCTGCAATGGCTGGATGACGCATACCGCCCCTCAGTCTTTTTACCCCAAAACGACTGAGCATCTGAATTTTTTCCGAAACCTACCGTTGAACAATCACCCTTTGACGATTGACGGGCTCCGATTGTGGCCGGTATCGAGTTCAGTCGGTAACAAACTGGTTTTGAACGCGTATGAGAATGGTCGGAAAAAATGGAGTTCACATCCGATGTCGATTGTAACCATCGCGACCAGCAAGCTGGATGGTTCGAACGACTACCTTTTCACCTTGGAAAAGCATTATTCAAGTTTGGACCAAACCTACAGTTTGCGACCCTATGTCTACAGCATTGGCAAAATCGGTATCTATGCCCGCTGGCGTGGTTCGGGACTGGCCTGGCCCCTCATCGATGCGCAGATATCCCCAAGCGACCCAACCACCATCATGGTGTTGCACCAGGGAAATTCGTTCCTGGAATTGGACAAAACCGCTTCTAAAAAACGATATGCCGTATATCGATGGAACGGCTTCGGCTTTTCGGGAATCTCGGATACCACGGCCATCGCTGCATGTAAGAAATGGTATGACCGTCCGTAGCACCTGTCATTTTTCAACGGTTTTCCCATCGAACTTGTACATCAATTCGTAGGCTACATTAATAGCAACACAACCTGGTAAAAGTTCCAAGTAAGCTGCATAATTTTTTGTGCTCATTTCGACCGTGACGGTTCTTTTTTCCATAATACTCTTATTTTTTACTTTACTAATTGGCTTGTTTGAAAACGCTGTTGACCGTACAAAAATTTGTCTTAAAATTGTTGCATTTTTACAACTACACCAATACAATCAACCTTTTGCTCCTACTTAAAACAAAAATTCAACTTCACCTAATTTACTTTATAGTACAACTTTTTGATTCATTTTTCATCAAATCAACGTGTATATTGTATATATAATGTATTTTTGAAGTCCAATTCGGATAGTTCATGAACAAACGCATCACCTGTGCTGTAATACTCCTTTTGATTGTAGTCGTGCAAGCAAAAGCGCAAAAGCCTGATTCCATCTATTTTTACAAAGACGGCGCCATCGTTTACGGGGAGGCGACCACACAGATTGACAGTTTGACGTTTCATGGAGGCGATTATTACGATATTTTGCGGTCACGAGCCATTTTCAACAGGCTGGCATCCTATCCCGAACTGAGCACCTTCACGTCCTTGATATCGAGTGCCGGATATAGGGATTGCCTGACCAACAAAACCATCTGGGCACCCACCAATGCATCCTTTCAAAACCTAGATCCGAAGGAACTTCAAGATTTGAACGCGGTGCGTCGCATCGTGAACAATCAATTGTGTGACAACCTCATTACCACCTTTTATGCCCTGGGTGGTTCCTATAAGGTCCGCATGTTGACTGGTAAGAACTATAACTTATCCAGATCGGGCAGCCAATATAGTTTGGCAGGAAATAACTTGCTGAAATCAAACATCTATGAAACAAAAAGTTGCATTCATATTGTCGATGGCATGAATTCATACTCTTTGAACATTTGGGAATACATTCAACAAGCAGCAGGTTTGGACAGCCTTCGATCGTTCATCCAATCCATGAACACGACTGTAAAATATTATGGTGTCTATGTGAACGGAGTTTATAAGGACAGCCTCATCGTTCCCAAAAATGACCTTTTCGAATATTTGGCAAAAATCAATCTGGAAGACAGCCTTTATACGGCTTTATTGCCGGATAATGAATCCTTTATGGAAACCTACAACCACCTGCTTCCCTTATGCAAATCCACTTCGGCCGACCTTTCGCAATCGAACATTGCCAAATGGGTGTTGGTTCGGGAACTTTTTTTTAGGGGAAAGCGGGAATTCCCGATCGACGACAGCATTCTCTACTCTGTCGCAGGCACCAAATACCTGCATCCGGACAGTCTTTTCTTATCGGCAAGCTCGTCGGTTGCACTCAGCAATGGGCTCATTTACAGAGTGAACCATCTAAAGGCATTTGATCCGGGTTTCAACAAGAAAGACATTCGCATCGAAGCGGAAGACCCTAAAAGCAAGTTGCTGGGTAATGCCTATGAATTTACGTCCATCTTGAATCCGGATTCAACCTTTAACATTTCCGGTGGATACTTTTTGAATTGCAAACCTACTTCCACTTCCTCCTTGATACCATTGTACGTCAATGTGCCCATACCCAATGTGTTTTCCATGAAATACAATGTCTATGTGGTGTTTGTTCCTACCGTCATTTCAGATACGACCGACAAACGTCCATATAAGATAAATTTCTACCTGTCGACCAATGCGAATGCAACTTCACCGATGTATACCCAGTTAGGTGCCTCCAACCAGTTGACCAATGCCACTTCGATAACCAAATTGTTGGTGGCTTCCAACTATGAATTCACCAACAGCAACATTGTTCATGATCCCAATTCAACTTCAAAAATAACGATACGAGTCCGTAATATGGGCGGGGTCTCCACCACCGAGTTGAAAAACTACAATCGGAACATGCGCATCGATTATATCCTTTTGCAACCTGTTGAATAACACCATGAAAACACGACATACCTGCCTCATATTCTTTTTCCTCTGCCTTACCGGAATGCTATGCGCCCAAGATACCATTTTCGTAATGAAGCAGGGCAAAGTCCAGTATTTCAGAGCGTTGAGCGACATCGACAGCATTTCGTTCGTCAATACCTTGGACGTACGCAGGAGTATCGTTGAGAAAGTTGCTCTTGAACCTAGATTCTCACTCTTTTATGAAGCATTATCCGCAACGGGCATGGTCGATTCGCTCCAAATGGATCAGGATAGAACCTACAATCCAGCCTTGTATACTTACCTGATCAGTTATCCAAAGAGCAATCCTAGCGATTATTGGTATCAAGCTGTACCGAGCAGTAGATATTTCAGATATACCGTCTTTATGGAAAGCAATGAAACATACGGAAAATTGGGAATTTTCAACTTGGAAAAACTTAAAGAGTATGCTAAATCCGTATATGATGAAGTGTTTCCAGAGGATGCTGGGATTACGGATGTTACAGACCGCAAAAACAGTTTGAATCGCTTCATATCCTATCATCTGATTACCAAGAAATTGACGACTAATTTGTTGATTGACGCCTACGATACCGATCACATGATAAAAACGCAGGACATGTATGAATACTTGGAAACCATGTGTCCGAACACCTTGATGGAAATTTCCAAAATACGGTCGACCAACAAAACCAATCAAATAAATCGGTCCGCTTTGACCGGAAATGCAGTTCAAATTGTGGCTTCCTCCGAAAATGACCCAAAATCCAATGGTATTTATCATGAAATCGACAACGTGCTGGTATACTCATCAACTTTTAGTACCGCATTGTCAAACAAGCGATTGCGATTTGATTTCTCCTCATTTTTCGACGAGTTGACTAACAACTCGATGCGTGGAATTGGACCACAAACCCTTGAACCCAGATTCATTATTCCAAACGGATATTTGAAACGTCTTTCGTGTTCGGATCAAGCTACCATCCAATACCTGACTCCCTTTGGAAAGTATTTGGATTATCAGGGTGATGAATTGAGTGTGCGAGCAAATTATGGCAAGTTGTTCGATATTTCACTGGAAACACTGCCAATACCGGCAGGAAATTATGAAGTTCGTTTAGGTTATATTGCTACGGGTTCGAACGCCATTGTCCAATTTTACATGGATGGCATACCGATGAATGGTCCTGTCAATCTGATGATCAGTGGTAGTGCACCATCCATCGGCAACGTTATTCCACATACTATTTTAAACGATCCTGACGGCTTCGAAAATGACAAAACGCTTCGAAACCACAGTTATATGAAAGGACCGGCTTGTTTCAAGGTTCCGGTCGGTGGTTTTTTCCCCATGAGTGAGAATGCACGATTCGAGCTCACTTCTTTGCGTCGAATCATCGGTACATTAAATTTTCAAAATGCCGCTAAACATGTACTGAGTGTTAAAAGCTTAGGAGGAGCAGGTTTTCAGTTGGATTACATTGAATTCGTACCTACTTCGCTTTTGGAAACGGAAGATATTTATTGATTTCAACAAACACTATGAAAAAAATCCTTATTCTTTTGTCAGTTTGTTTTATAATCAGCCCGTTCTTAGGTGTTGCCCAGATTCCGTCCAAGTTGGCTGGATCAATAAATTTAGACACTACAACAACGGTTTACTATCCGTTGATGGCCAATAACAATACTTTAATCTTCAATTGGGCAATCAACCGGACAGAAACAGGTTCTGAGGGCATTCCCTTTTCCTTTTTTAAGATGTTTCTGAATTCGTTGACCAACAAATACAGTATTTTTGTTCCAACCGACAACTTTTTTACCACCTGCATCGACCCCATCGCCTTTGGGCAAGACGCGCCTCAAGGAGGTTTGCAGTTCAAATACAATTCGTCGACAAATAAAGTGTATGCCGTCGTTCGGACCTTCAACAAAAAATCGACGCCCTATGCCTATAGTGATTCAGTCAACGTGATTACGGATGAAACGTTTTTGCAGGACAGACTTTGGAAAATCCTGGACAATCACATCGTAATGGGTGATGTGGAATCCGGCAAATCCTATTTCGTCACCAAAGGAAACGACTTGATCAAGGTGCAGGGAAGCGGCATGCAATTGACAGTGGCCGGCGGTTATGAATTGAATGCCAACACACCGATCAAGGCTACTGCCGTTTTCAGACAAACCAACGGAACGACCTATTTCATTGACAAACCTCTGCAACCGGCGCTGAAATCCGTCTACAAGGTCTTAAGTGAAACACCGGCATTCAGCGGCTTTTTCAACCTACTCGCCGGGATACCGGACACCTGCGTTCAACAGATTTTTTACCCGCAAGGCATCGATTTCGCGGTCAGCATGTTTCACGCTTTCCGTTATACGGTATACGTGCCTACCAACGCTGCCCTTCAAACCGCCATCGATCAAGGAAAGGTAAAAACTTGGGCAACCATTTCAGCCATGACCAATAGTGCACAAAAAGCGGTTGAAATCAACAAGCTGATTCGTTTCCTAAAGTATCATTTTCAGGATGAAGCGGTCTTTTTTGGACAGCAAACAGCTGGAATATACCGTTCAGCAACGATTTTGAATGATTTTTCGAACTCGCATTTTCAAACCGCGAAGAACCGTTTCTATAAAATTGGCGTGAGCGGTAATGAAACGTCTATGACGTTGACGACGGAAACAAACCAAACGGCACATGTGGTCACGACGGATGGATTGTACAACATCATCGCCAAGGATTATCTGTTTTCAAAGGTGCCGTCCTATTACAAAAATGTGGACGGAAGCGGGGCATCGACGGGAAGCGCATTTATCGGTTCCTCCATCACAACCTCCTCTTCGGCGGTGATTCACCAAATTGATCAGGTGTTATTGTTTCAGTGAGGTCAATCGATACCAACCACTTCGTAACCGGCGTCCGAAACTGCATTTTTAAGTAACTCGTCGCTAACCTCACCACTCACTTGAATGGTGGCCGTTTTTTCACCCAAATTGACGCTTGCTTCAACGCCTTCCAGTCCGTTCAACGCTTTTTCGACCCTGGCCGAACAATGCATGCAACTCATGCCTTCAATATGTACTACTTTGGTTTTCATATCATGAACTATTATTGGTTGTAAAATTTCTTGAACGGGTGCCTGTGAAAGTTTGAAGCCGCGGAGCCTCAAGGCATTCGCCACCACGGTGACTGAACTGAAACTCATGGCCGCTGCGGCAATCATGGGGCTCAGTGTCCAGCCGAACAGGGGAAAAAAGACGCCGGCGGCCAACGGAATGCCCAGAATGTTGTAGAAAAACGCCCAGAACAGGTTCTGGCGAATGTTGGTGATGACTGCCCTGCTCAGTCGGATGGCCGATAGTACGTCGTTCAAGTCGTTGCGCATCAGCACGATGTCCGCCGATTCGATGGCAATGTCTGAACCCGCCCCGATGGCCACGCCCACATCTGCACGGGCAAGGGCCGGTGCATCATTGATACCGTCGCCCACCATCATGACGGTTTTGCCGGCGGCTTGCAGGGAGGCTATCATTTTTTCCTTTTCTGAGGGTAAGACTTCGGCAAAGACCTGTGAAAGGCCAAGTTCCTTTTGGAGTGCCTGTGCCGTTTCGAGGCGGTCTCCGGTGAGCATGACTACTTCCAAGCCAAGTTTCAACAACTCTTGTACGGCTTGGCGGCTGCTCGGTTTTAATACGTCGGCTACCGCGATGGTGCCCAAGAGTCTGGTTTCGTCCGCTACGAAGAGCAGCGTCTTGCCTTCGTGAGCCAGAGACAAGGGGGCATCGGTCAAGGAAAGACCTTGATCTTTTATAAAAGCCTCATTACCAACAAAATAAACTTTATCCAAAAAGCCTCGCACTCCTTTTCCAGGGAAGGCTACAAATTGTTTGACCTCGGGCAAGGTCAGATGTTCGGCAGCTTGAAGCAATGCTTTTGCCAGGGGATGTTCGGAACGGTTTTCGAGTGCAGCGGCCACTTCCAGCAAAAAGGCTTCGGAAATGCCCTTGACAGGAAGTAGGTCTGTTACGACAGGCTTTCCGTTGGTCAGCGTACCGGTTTTATCCAGAACCACGGTCTGCACGTGTTGTGCGATTTCGAGTGCTTCACCCGATTTGTAGAGCAAGCCGCCCGATGCGCCCTTGCCAGTGCCTACCATAATTGCGACGGGCGTAGCCAAGCCTAAGGCGCAGGGACAGGAGATGACGAGCACGGAAATGCCGATGGTCAGGGCGAAGGAGAACGGATAACCCAACAGCAGCCAAACGATAGTGGCCAATAGAGCCAAGCCCATGACGACGGGTACGAAAACGCTGCTGATCTTGTCGGCCAAGCGGGAAACGGGTGCTTTGGAGGTGGAGGCTTCTTCCACCAGGCGTATCATCTGGGCCAAGGTTGTATCTGCTCCCACCCGTGTGGCCTGGTAGACTAGCGAGCCGGTTTGGTTGACGGAGGCGGACAGGATGCGGTCGTTCACGGCTTTCTCCACAGGCATGCTTTCCCCCGTCAGGGCGGATTCGTCCATGGAGGAACGGCCGCTCACCACGGTTCCGTCTACTGGTGCTGCCTGGCCAGGTTTCAGCAATACATGATCTCCGACACGGACTTCCATTATGGAAATTTGCAAGGGCAGGCCGCTTCTCAACACTGTCGCCGTCTTGGGCCCAAGGTCCAACAATTTGCGGATGGCTTCGGTGGTTTTGCCTTTGGAGCGGGCTTCCAGGAATTTGCCTAGGGTCACCAAGGTTAAAATCATGGCGGCGGATTCAAAATAGAGGTTGTGGGCTAGCTCAAAAACTTTAAGCGTATCCCCATGTCCAACGGCGGCATCCAATTGAAACATCACCCAGATGCCATAGACGAGCGCGGCTGTGGAACCCGTCGCCACCAATGCATCCATGTTGGGCGCCAAATGCCAAAGCGACTTGAACCCGTGTTGGAAGAAGGTACGGTTCAGATATAAAATAGGTATCGTAAGTAAAAACTGAGTCAAGACAAAGGATTGAATGCCAGCATATCCGCTCAAAAAGGCAGGAAATACTAAACCCGACATGTGACCCATGGAGAGGTACATCAGGGGAATTAAAAAAACCACCGACCACCAGAATCGACCACGCATGGAGTCGGTTTCGGAATGCGGGGTCGGCTTTTCTTGCACTCCTTGCACAACCGCCTCGTAACCAGCGTTTTCCACGGATTGTTCAATCGCTTCAACATCCGTTTTGGCTGAATCGTAGGTCACCACCATGCTGTTGGTGAGCAATTGGACGTGCACTTCCAGCACCCCATCCTGCTTGCCGACGTTGCGTTCAATGGCCCCCGCACAAGCGGCGCAGGTCATTCCCGAAACATCAAACTTTTTAGTTTCCATTGTGAAATATTTACAAAGCAAAATTAATCAATGACTTCAACAATCACAACCTTTTCTTCAAAAATAGTACCTTTGCAGCGAAATTGATGCTACGTCCGTTTCCCAATGATATGAAATCACTGCTCAAGTTTCTGAAAAACTGGTCGTTGCCGCTGGCCATGCTCACCGGCATTGTCTTTTACCGCTTCTTTGACCATCTGGCCGTCATCATTCCGTATCTCATCTTTGCGATGCTGTTGCTCACCTTCGCCAAACTGACACCTCGGAAAGTACGTTTCAGCCCCCTACATATTTGGCTGGTAATCATTCAGTTGGTCGGTTGCCTGTTGGTCTATTTTCTGTTGTATCGATACGACAATGTCTGGGCTGAAAGCGCCCTCATCTGCGTGCTGGCGCCCACCGCCACTTCGGCCGCCGTCGTCACGGGCATGCTGGGCGGAAGCGTGGCCTGCCTCACCACCTATACGCTTATTGGCAACCTGATGATCGCCATCGCAGCCCCCATCATCTTTTCGTTGGTCGGTCCCCAAAGCAATCTGTTGTTTCTGGATTCTTTCCTCAAAATATTGAGCAAGGTGGCGCCCCTGCTGATCACGCCCCTGCTGCTCGCTTGGTTCATGCAACGCTTCACACCAAAAGCACATAAAACACTGCTGAAATTCAATTACATGGCCTTCTACATTTGGACCGTCGCCCTGGCCATCGTGACTGGCAAGACCGTCCGTTTTTTGGTCGATCAGCAAAATCCGAATGTGGGCATGGAACTGCTCATCGCTGGAACTTCGTTGGTAATCTGCCTGTTGCAGTTCTTCGGAGGCAAGAAAATCGGCAGCATTTACAACAAGCGCATCTCCGGTGGGCAGGCGTTGGGGCAGAAAAACACCGTACTGGCTATCTGGATGGCACAGACGTTCCTTTCCCCTGTGGCCTCTCTGGGCCCTGCCGCTTACGTGCTTTGGCAAAATGTGTTCAATTCCTGGCAATTATATCAACGAAGAAAGAAGATTTAACGAATATTAACACTACGACTCATTGGTATTTGCCAATTGCGGTTACCTTTGCAGAATATAATACTCACAAGTAGCACATTATGAAACTCAGCAACACCTCCGAATACGCGTTACGCATCCTCATCTACATGGGAAAGGATGTACAGCGCATGTATTCAGCCAAACAACTGGTGGAAGCGTTGAAGATTTCAGACAAATACTTGCGCCGACTCATGACCGACTTGGCCAAATCGGGCATTGTCACCAGCATTCAAGGCAGGGACGGCGGTTACGTCATAGCCAAGAAACCGGAGGAGATAAAACTCTCGGACATCATCCAAGCCATCGAAGGCATGGACAAATACACCGGTTGCCTGTTGGGTTTCGAAAATTGCAGTGATGAGAAACCTTGCGCACTCCACTCCTCCCTCGGTTCCATCCGGGAGGAATTCTTTCGCGTGTTCACTCAGAAATCGTTGAAAGACATGGATTACGAATTGATTGGGAAATATTGATTTTTTTTGGGACTATATACTATATTGTTGTATTATTTTAAAACCACTTGTACGCTATGACGTTAACCGCGACACAAAATTTAGAAAACGACCACGTTCACGTCCTTCGCCTAACGGACATCATGCTAAAAATGGTGGAGAAAAAGGCTGAAAACGTGGTGCACATGGAATTGATTGTCAATCTGGTACGCTTTTTCGCGGACGGATTGCATCATGCCAAGGAAGAGGATCTTTTGTTCCCGATGTTGGTCAAAAAGGGTTTCTCACCAGAGCATGGACCTGTCGCTGTGATGTTGGCTGAACACGTGCTTGGCAGAACCTACATCCGTGGCGTTGCCGATGGGATCACTGCTTTCAAGGCTGGTGACCGTTCAGCATTGGACGCCATCTACGAAAATCTGGAGGAATACGCTTTTCTGCTGAACGCCCACATCAACAAAGAAAACAACATCCTGTTCCGCATGGCCGATCAAGCCTTGAGTGCGAACGATCAATCCATGCTCCTCGCCCAATTCGACGATGTCGAGAAACATACGGAACCGGCCTACCAGACAGCCAATGCGGTCAAAAGCATCGACGAACTCGCCTCCGTTTATTTAAAATCTTAAGAATGGTGGTAGGGCTCTCCCTTGATGATGGTCATGGCCCGGTAGAACTGTTCGACGATGAAGACCCGCACCATCTGGTGGGAAAAGGTCATCTTGGATAGCGAGATGCGTTCCGGGCAGGCTTCGTACACGGAAGGAGCGAAACCATAAGCCCCACCTACGACGAAAATGAGGTTCCGAACCCCAGCGTTCATCTTCTTTTGCAGGTAACTTGCAAAGTGTTCGGAAGGGTGTTGGGTTCCGTTTTCGTCCAACAAGACCATCACGTCGCCAGGTTTGTTCCAAGCCAGAATGGATTCAGCTTCCTTGGCTTTGATTTGGTCCTCCGTCATGTTTTTAACGCCTTTCAAATCGGGAATGATTTCAAGCTGAAAGGGCAGATAATGTTTCAACCGCTTCTCATAATCGGCTACGGCAGTTTGAATCCAGTCCTCGTCGGTCTTGCCGACCACCAGCAAAATTAGTTTCATGGGCATTTGTTTCTTTGGAACACGAAGATAGGCAAGATTTCGGTCAAAATGCTTATTTTTGTTCATTCAAAAAAATGCTCGAAACCATGCGTGAAGACTTGATTCCCTTTCTCCAACGTGCTTTTGCCGAAGACATCGGCGACGGCGACCACACCACCCTGTCCTGCATCCCAGCCGAAGCCCTGGGAAAATCCCGCCTCATCATCAAAGAAGCCGGTGTCGTAGCCGGTGTCGAAGTGGCAAAGGAAGTGTTCCGCTATTTCGATCCAGAACTTAAAGTGACTGAATTCATTGCCGATGGTGCTGAAGTCATGCCTGGCGACATCGTGTTTGAAGTGGAAGGTCGCGTTCAGTCATTATTGCAGACGGAACGCCTCATGCTCAACATCATGCAACGCATGAGCGGCATCGCCACCGTCACCCGCAAGTACGTGAAGGAACTGGAAGGCACCGGCACCCGCGTGCTGGACACTCGCAAGACTACGCCCGGCATGCGTTTGCTCGAGAAGGAAGCCGTGAAATTGGGCGGCGGCGTGAACCACCGTATTGGCCTGTACGACATGATCCTGCTCAAGGACAACCACGTCGATTTTGCAGGTGGCATCGAAAACGCGATTCAGCGAGCAAAAACGTATTTGAAAGCCAAGGGCAAGGACCTGAAAATCGAGATTGAAGTCCGCTCCATCGCAGAACTGGAACGGGTGATGGCTGTGGGCGGCGTGGACCGCATCATGCTGGACAACTTCGATTTGAGGACCACCCGCGAGGCTGTCAAACGCATCGATGGGAAATACGAAACCGAATCATCCGGGGGCATCACCTTTTCAACCCTAAGACAATATGCTGAATGCGGCGTCGACTTCATCTCGGTCGGAGCCCTCACCCATTCGGTCAAAAGCCTGGACATCAGTTTTAAAGCCGTCTAAGAAATCTTAACAACAGGTACTTTGATTGCACTGATCGCACTGATTTTCGTACTCGGTTACATCGCCATTGCGTTGGAAGGTCCGTTAAAAATCAATAAGTCGGCCACGGCACTCCTCATCGGGGTTTTGACCTGGACGGTTTACATCTTGGCGGCTCCTGACAAAGTGCTGGTCAACAACCAACTCGAAAAACAATTCGGCAATCTCTCGCAAATCCTGTTCTTCCTGCTCGGCGCCATGACCATCGTGGAAATGGTCGATGCTCACGATGGATTCCGCATCATCACCAAGCTCATCCAAGCTACCAAGAAACGGAATCTGATGTGGATCATCGGCTTCATCTCGTTCTTCCTGTCGGCCGTATTGGACAACATGACCACCACCATCGTCATCGTTTCCCTGCTTCGAAAGCTCATCCGAGACCCAAAAGATCGGATGCTGTTTGCTGGCATCGTAGTGATCGCTGCCAATGCCGGCGGTGCCTGGACACCCATTGGAGACATCACCACCACCATGTTGTGGATCGGTGAGCAGATTTCCACGGGCAACATCATGGTGAAACTTTTCCTGCCCAGCATGGCCTGCCTCATCGTACCTTTGGTTTTCCTTTCCTTCAAGTTGAAGGGGAAGGTGGAACGTGCCGCCATCATTAAGGAAAAACACAAAGAAAGCCTATCCGAAAAAGAGCAGAACATTTTGTTCTTTGCCGGCATCGGCGCACTTGTTTTTGTGCCTATTTTCAAGACATTCACTCATCTTCCACCCTATCTCGGCATGTTGTTCGGAGTGGCGGTCATCTGGATTTTGACTGAAATCATGCACAAGGGCAAACCGACCGAAATCAAGACTCCGCTATCCGTCAACAGCGCACTGCATCGCATCGACACCGCCACCATCCTTTTCTTTCTGGGCATCCTCATCAGCGTCGCCGCCCTGGAAGCCACCGAAATATTGCCCAACCTGGCCCTATGGATGGACCAGAACATACACAGCCAAAGCATTATCGCAATCACCATCGGACTGCTTTCTTCCATCATTGACAATGTGCCGTTGGTGGCAGCCTGCCAAGGGATGTACCATTATCCGATGGATCATTTCTTTTGGGAATTCGTCGCCTTCACGGCCGGAACGGGCGGCAGCATCCTCATCATCGGTTCAGCCGCAGGGATAGCCGCCATGGGTATGGAGAAGATTGACTTCTTCTGGTACTTGAAAAACGTTAGTTTACTGGCCGCATTGGGCTATTTTGCCGGATGCGCCGTTTACTTGCTTGAAATCTTTTTAATCGGATAGCATGCGAAAAATAGTCGTTACCGTGGCTCCGGTTTGCCACACCGGCAAACTCATACCCCAAGGCTGCACCAATCCGCTCACGCCTGAAGCCATCGCCGAGGAAACCTCAAATTGCGCCAAGGCAGGCGCCTCCATGGTGCACCTGCACGTTAGGGACCTCGATGGTGAACAGACCTTCGACTTGGATGTGTTCCAAAAAACCTTGGACCTCATCGCCGCCAGAACCGACATCGTCATCCAGGCGTCCACCGGCGGGCTTTCCTCCATGACTTTGGAAGAACGCTGTGTTTGCCTGAACGTGCCTCAGGTCGAAGTGGCCTCCCTCAACATGGGATCGGTCAATTTTGGCGAGTCCGTCTACATCAACACCCTGCCGGACATCCGCTACTGGGCTGCCCGAATGCGTGCCAGCAACGTGGTGCCCGAGATGGAACTTTTCGATTTGAGCATGGTCGAAACCTGCACCAAACTTGCCGACGAAGGCGTCTTGCATCGCCCCATGCATTACAACTTCTGCCTGGGCAGCGGCACAGCCAGCAACCTATCGGCCACGCCGCGAAATTTAGGTTACATGGTTTCCCTCCTGGAGGAAGGTGCTCCTTTCGGCTTCAACCACGACAGCATGAAAAGCTTTGAAATGCTGGCCTGCGCCCTGAGCATGGGTGCTAGCGTGGTGCGCGTCGGCTTCGAGGACAGCTTTTACCACGCGCCCGGCCAATTGGCACCTACCAACGCCGTGCTGGTGGAAAAAGTAGTGGCGCTCATTCGCTCCATGGGTTTGGAGCCTGCCACACCGACCGAGGCGCGCCAACTTTTCGGAATCGACAAACTCCGCGGATAAAATGGGCACCCACCGCTCCTACTTGCAAATCCTTTCCGACTACGCATCTCTGAGTTGTGAATCCTTGCGGAAAGAGATTTCCGAAGCACTTAAAAAAGAATCCATCAAACTGGTTGTTCTGGACGACGACCCCACCGGCATTCAAACCGTCCACGATTGTCTGTTGCTCACGAATTGGCGGCCCGAAAACCTGTTGAAAGCCTTCAACGACGAGTCACCGATATTTTACGTACTCACCAATACGCGCTCCATGACGGCTGAAGTCGCGGAATCAGTGACCCTGGAAGCCGCGACGGCCATCGTGGAATGCAACCGCAAGCAAGGCTTCAAGCTTATTTTCATCAGCCGAAGTGATTCCACACTTCGTGGCCATTTTCCTTTGGAACCGGATACCATCCGCCAAGTGTTGGAAAGCGATCAGTTGCCCGTACTCGCATCCACCTTCTTCATCCCCGCTTTTTTCGAAGCTGGTCGATACACCATCGAAGGCACGCATTACCTCAAGGACAAGGATCAGTTGATACCCGTTTCGGAAACCGAATTCGCCGCCGACAACGTGTTCGGCTATCACCATTCCGATCTTAAAGCATACATTACCGAGAAAGCAAAAGGTCAGGTGGAAGCCACAGAAATTGGCAGCCTCAGCCTCGAGGAGCTCCGGCGGAATTCCCTACCCGAACTCGTGTCCAGCCTGAAGAAACAATCCGGCAAACCCTGGATCATAGTGGATGCGCTGGGCTATGACGACTTATGGAAATTCTCGGCAGCCTTGTTGAGCATCCTAGCTGAAACCGATACCAATGCGGTGATGAGGACGTCCTCATCCCTACCGAAAGCGCTGAGCGGTATGAGTGACAAGCCCCTGCTGAACCGTTCAGATTTGATTTCCAAAGGAGGAGTCGGCCTTTTCATCGTTGGTTCCCACGTTAAGAAAAGCAGCAGCCAACTCTCTGTACTGTTGGAATCAAAACAGACCAAAGGCATCGAACTGGACGTCAATCGCATTTTACAGGAACCTGACGCATTGATAATCAGCACCATTCAAGAGTTGAAGGCGGTTAAAAAGGCAAAACTCACCCCCGTCATCTATACCAGCCGCAAAGAACTCCGTTCCAACGATGCGACCGAACGCCTGCTGAACGGAAGCAAAATCTCCGATTTTCTGGTCCGCATCGTACAGGAATTGCCCTTCCAACCAGCGTACTTGGTTGCCAAGGGCGGCATCACTGCCCACGACATCCTCACCAAGGGATTGGGGATAGAAACGGCCACGGTTGCCGGACAAATCCTGCCCGGGGTTCCGGCATTGAAAACAGCCTCTGACCATCGCTTTCCGAACATGCCGTACCTCATTTTCCCCGGCAACGTCGGTGAAGTGGACGCGTTGAAACACGTTTTGGAAATGCTGGCCTGACCCTATTTCTTCACAAAATCGTTGTGCAAATACTGTGTAAAAGCCTTGGCAAAGCGCATCAACGAATCTTTTTCGGCCACTTGGGCACCATAGAAAAACGTCTGCTTACCCAATTCCAAGTCGTTGTAGCAGCCCATCTTGGGCGAAAGGAAACCCCATCCGGCATCACGGTAATAAAAAGCATACTGCCTGGGTACAAAAAGGTTCCGGCTAAAGTACGATTTCTTGGGTTTCCATCCCAGTTGCTGAACCAAGGTTGGCGCCAAATCCGTCTGCATGCAGATGTTGTTGACCACTTTGACGGAATCCACCACGCCGCCCAACCAAATCATGGGAATGCGGTAGGTAGCGGGTTCCTCCACGGTGGTCGGTCCCGGTTCCCTCGAGGTATGGTCCGCCGTGATGATGACCAGCGTATTTTTCCAATTCGGCCGACTCTTTAGGCTGTCGATGAACGCTCCAAGACTCTGATCGGTATAGGAAACCGAATTCAGGTAGCGTTCACGGCCGCCCTTGCCCGGAATTTTTTCGTAATTGGGTATATCATAGGGCTCATGGCTGCTTAGCGAATAAATGATGCTGAAATAGGGTTTCTTCACTTTATCCAAATCCTTGAACGCGCGCTCGAAAACGTACGCATCGGGCGCCCCCCACTTTTGCATCGAGGAAACGCCGATGGGGAAGGAACCGCGGGTCACCATTTTTTGGATGCCCGACTGCATGATGAGTATCTTTTGATTGTAGAAATCGGGGTCGCCACCGTAGTAAAAGGACATATCGTAATGACGTTCCGCAAAATACGTGGGGAGCAGGTCCAGTTTCTTGAGCTTGTCCGGATACAACATCACGGACGAAGCCCGCAACACGGCCGGATAAGAGGCCAATAAGGATGAAATGCCTTTGTCCGAACGGTTTCCGGTGGAAAAGAACGATGAAAACACCAGTCCTTCCTTGCAGAATCCGTTGATGCGCGGTGTGATGCCCTTCAAGCCTCCCAGCGGCTCAATCACCTTGTTCGAAAACGACTCCAAAATGACTAGGACAACATTGACGGGTTGGTGGTCCTTGCTGTGGATGTACTTCGGCGCTTTGTATTGGCTGAGCTCTTGGATGCCGGCCAATTCGGTTTCAGCCGTTTTTAAATCCATGTAGTGCACCGGGTTGGTATTGGTCTTGTTGTTGAGCAAGGCGTAGCTGAAGGACCAGAAATAGTTGTATGCGGCCTGGTTGGCAAAGAGTTTTTGGCTGAAGCAGACGCTGCTGAAGTTGAGCGGCGAGGTATTCAAGCTGCCGCGGACAGGCAGCAACAAGGTGACGGTCAACAGGAGTAGTACAGGAATCTTACGCAGGGATTCAGGTTTTCGGCGACCTGAAAAGAGGGGGAAAAAGTGCTTGAAAAGGCGGAAACTGAGCCAAACGAGGCCGATTTCGCCGAATACGACGATGCCCCACTGAATCAGGTTCAAGGAAGCTGCCATTTCAGACGGATTGCCCAGATAGGGAATGATTTGCCCGTTCAGCCGACATCCCCAGGCTGGAAACAGGCCAAAATCGAGGATGCCCATCATGGTGACGGGAATCAGCATGAGAAGCGTGTAATAGCGAATGACTTTTTCCACGCGTTCCAGCTGAAAAAGGGGCGACAGCGCCATTAACAGTCCGGGAAAAACGGTGAGGTAACCGGCGGCGGAAAGGTCCATTCGGAAACCCCAGAGTATCGCGCCGAAAAAGTCGCCCAAACCGAGCGTGACGGTGCTTTCGAAATTGTACAGGAGGAAGATGAACTTGAATCCTACAAAATACAGGAACCAAAACAGGTAATACTGGAGGAAATAAAGGATGGAACGCTTCATACGGTCAGGTTGTCTTCGGCCAGGGGCCTGGATGGATCTAAATTGAGAAATAAGATGGAACTGATGAGCAACATGCCGGCGATGATGTAAAGCGGCACATTGTAATTGCCTGTGCCATCGACCACATAGCCGAAAACGGCGGCACAGATGAATCCACCGATGTTGCCGGCGGTGTTCATGGCGCCTGAAACCGCTCCTGCGAACTTACGGCCGATGTCGGTGCAGATGGCCCAGGCGCTTGGGAGCATCAAGTCGATGACGCCGAAACAAAGGGATAAGAAGATGAATACCTGCAGCTTACCTGGTATGAAACCGGCCAGAAACATGCACAGGGACGAAACCGCCAAGGCGCCCGTTCCCAACAGTCTTCGTCCGGTACGCAGTCCGTATTTGACGGAGAGCTTGTCGCTGAGGAATCCGCCGGCGATGTTCCCAATCATGCTCATCAAAAAGGGCACCGCGACGGCGTAGGTCAATTGGCCTTTGGTATAACCCCGCCCCAGTTCCATAAAGGTGGGAAACCAGGAAAAGAAAAACCAACTGCCCCAGGCGTAAAAGAAGTACATGGAGAGCAACAACCAAAATTGCTTGCGTGTCAAGATGGTTTTCCAGGGAATCTCCAGTTTTTCGGTTGAAAGGACTGCAGCTGGCAGGCTATCGAGTTCAGACATACGGATGCCTTTAATGGTGGAGGCTTTGTCGCGGTAGAAGTAGTACCAGGCGATGGACCATAAAAGACCGAGTCCACCCAAGATGTAAAAGGCCACGCGCCAGCCCAGCAGGGCGATGACGGGAATGACGACGAAGGGGGTCAGCGCCCCGCCCAAGCGGCTGGCTGCCCAGATGGCACCCTGCGCCTTGCCGGTTTCGGAGCGGGAAAACCATTTGCCGATGACTCCGGTCATGTTGGGATAGGAACCGGCCTCGCCGATGCCGAACAGGAAGCGGACGGCGATGAGCTTGACGAATCCGCCGGCCATGCCGGTGAGCGCCGTGAAGACAGACCACCATAATACAATGACAGTCAACACGTTGCGATGACCTTTTTTGTCGCCGAGCACGCCGAGGGGCACTTGTATCAAGCCGTAGGAAAGGATGAAGGCGCTGAGCACCCATCCCCATTGTTTGCGCGACAACCCCAAATCTTGCATGATCGTTGCACCAGCCACGCTGATGTTGATGCGGTCCAGGAAGGTGATGACACCGACCAGGATCAACAGCAAGAGTAGGATGTTGCGTTTCTTCATTCCATCAAGCCTTTGTCGATGAGGTATTCCTTTAAGCCCAACACTCCGGTGAGCGGGCTGGAAAGGACGGGTTTGCGGGTGGCATCCCGAAGGGTTTTCTCCATTCGGGCCATGGAACCTTGCGCCAGGACGAGCAGGTCCACTTGGGGGGCAATGCGCAGGGCCGTTTCCAAAATGAGTTGGTCGTGAACTTCCGGAGCGGCTTGAAAGGCGCCTTCAGCCAAACCGTCCACCAAGGTGAGTTCCTTGCCGGTTTCCTCAGCCAGGCGATTGAGTAGTCGTTTGGTCGGGGCCAACGTCGTGGGCAGGGTGGCAATTACGCCGATGCGTTTTGCCATGGTCACGGCCGTGACGGCCATGGGGTAATCGATGCGGAAGACGGGTATGGGGGCGACGAGCCTGCCCATTTCTGCCACATCGCCAACGGAGGAGCAGCAATTGAAGATGAATTGCGCGCCGGACTCAGCAGCCGTCTGGTAATAGGCCAGCAGACGGCGGCGAACGGCGGGCGTCACGGCGTTGTTGGCGATGACTTCCTGTATGAGGCTGTCGTCTACGATGTGGTTCAGTTTGACTTGGGGAAGATGTTCCTTGAACAGTTGGTTGAGTGGCTCCACCAACGCAAAAGCCGTGTGGACGGCGACAATTCGGATCATAGCTTCAAAATTAGGTTTACGGACGCAAGTTACAAAAAATATCAGCCCCTGGGCGCAAGTTCTATGAGTTCCAGATTCTCTACTTTACCGGCGTTGATTTCGAATCGTATCAACGTGCGCACCACGTGAAAACCCGAATTTCCCGCAGCTCCAGGATTGATGTGCAACAACTCACGTTTTTTGTCGTACAACACCTTGGCAATGTGCGAATGCCCGCAAATGAACAACGTAGGTTTCAGCTCATTGAGCTCTCTTAAAATCTCAGGCGCATACCGGCCGGGGTAACCGCCGATGTGGGTGAGCAGCACCTTCATGCCTTCGCATTCAAAAAACAGGAAACGCGGGTATATCAACCGCTCCAGATGTCCGTCGATGTTGCCGTGGACCGCCCGAAAGGGCTTGAAATTGGACAGTTCGTTGGCCACGAGCATGGAGCCGATGTCGCCTGCATGCCATATTTCGTCGCAATCCTTGAAATGGATGAGGTAGCGCTCGTCCCAGTAAGCGTGCGTGTCCGAAAGCAGTCCGATTTTCATCTTTGGTTGTTTTTTGTATCTTTGAAGCAATAAAGAGGCAAATTTAAAAAGAGTTATCCAATAAGCAACCATGAAGCTGCTCCTAGTCTCCATCATCTACCTGTTCGGCCCTGTCGCCATCATCCTGCTGTTCAATTACGCCAAACCAATGCGCAAGTTGGGCACCATCCTCATGGCGTACGGCGTAGGTATTCTGATGTCGTTGCTGAACTTGACGCCGACGGGTCCTGCGGAAGCGGCTTCCATCGCTTCTTTGCAAGAGTGGATCATGAACATCGCCGTTCCGCTCGCCATTCCACTGATGCTGCTCTCCTCCGATTTCACGCTGTGGCGGAAGTCGTTGAAAAAGACCGTCAATGCCTTGCTTGGCGGCATCGTGGCCGTGGTTTTGGCGGTGGTCCTGGCCTTCCTGATCTTCGACAGCCAAGGCGTCAAGGACCTTTGGAAGGCATCCGGCATGCTCATCGGCATGTACACGGGCGGCACCATGAACTTCGTGGCCATCGGCCAAAGCCTGCACACCGACCCCACCACGTTCACCTTGTTCAGCACGTTTGAAATGGTGCTCTCCTTTTTCTTCCTGCTGTTCATCATCGGCGGCGGCTTCCGTTTTTTCCGTTGGGTCCTCCCCTTCTCCGACGCCGCCATCACCAAGGACGCCGAAACGGTCGATGCCGAATTCAACTTCGAAGATTACAAAGGCATGCTGAAACCTCTGATTTTCGGTAAAATGATGCTTGGACTCCTACTATCACTTGGTTTTGTCATCGTCGGCGCAGGGCTTTCACTGCTCCTCACCGGCAAACTCAACGAACTGGTCGTCATCTTCACCATCACAGCCCTCTCCATTGGCTTTTCATTTCTGAAACCTGTCCGGGAGCTACCCAAAACCTTTGAGCTCGGCATGTTCTTCATCATCATGTTCAGCATGGTCATCGCCTCCAAGTTCGACATTCAAAGCCTGAGTTTGGCCAACCTGAGCATCATCGGCTTCATCGCGTTCGTCATCTTTGCGGCAACTGCCTTGCACCTGCTCCTATCCAGAATTTTCAAAGTGCCCGGCGACCTGTTCACCGTGGCACACGTAGCTCTGCTGTACTCCCCACCCTTTGTACCACCGGTGGCCGGCGCCATGCACAACAAAAAAGTGCTCATCAGCGGCATCGTCATCGGCTTGGTCGGATATGCCGTGGGCACCTACCTGGGCGTTGGCGTGGCCGAAATCCTCAGAACAATCTCACCCAACTGATCATGGAAAAAACTCCCGAAAAAATACTACCCTACGGCGACGGCGACCGCAAGCGCAACCAAGTGCGCAGCATGTTCGACACCATTGCCGACAAATACGATTTTCTGAACCATTTCATGTCCTTCCAGCAAGACAAACGCTGGCGCAAAACCGCCATCCTCAGCCTAAAAGCCGACGCCCCGAAAGTGATGCTCGACATCGCCACCGGCACCGGCGATTTCGCCATTGAGGCTTGGAAGGGACTGAAACCTGACCTCATCATTGGTGCCGACCTATCGGAAGGCATGATGCGCGTGGCAGCTGAAAAAGTAGAAAAAGCCGGCATTTCCGAACACTTTCGTTTTGAATATCAAGACTGTACGGCCCTTACCTTCCAGGACAACACCTTCGATGCCGTCACCATCGCTTTCGGCGTCCGCAATTTCGAAAACATCGCCCAAGGCATTGCTGAAATGTTCCGTGTATTGAAACCGGGTGGCAAGATGGTCATCATCGAACTTTCCAGGCCGGAAAAGTTTCCGATGAAACAGTTCTTCAACCTCTATTCGGTCACCATACTGCCATTGGCCGGCAGATTGTTTTCCAAAGATGATATGGCTTACGAATACCTGCCTGCCTCCATCAAGGTGGTACCTCAAAGCGGCGAGATGGTGGAAATAATTAAAAATCAAGGATTTGTAAAAGCAGAATACCGAACCTTCACGTTCGGCGTTTGCACGATGTATACGGGCGTCAAGCCTTAAGCGCCTCCACCCCGAAACTGAGCGGCAACAAGTCTTTGACCGATTCCAAAATAGCAACTTCCGATTCGCCGAACAAGAGCACACGCAGATTCTTGCCGTAGCGTTGCTCCGTTTCCAGCAAGACCTGCCTACAGGCACCACAAGGAGCAATGGGATCCTTCAAAAAGCCATTTGCATTTTGGGCGGCAATGGCCAAGGTAGTCACGGCCATGTTCGGATAATTGGCATTGGCATAGAACACGGCGGTCCGTTCGGCACACGTTCCAGAAGGATATGCCGCGTTTTCCTGATTGTTACCGGTAACGATCACACCGTTTTCCAGTAAAAGTGCGGCGCCCACCAGAAAATTGGAATAGGGCGCATACGCGTTCAAACTCGCTGATTTCGCCTTTTCGATGAGTATTTTTTCCATTTGGGGTAATTCTTCCAACGCGCAAAATACTATCTTTGTACAAATTTGTCGTTCCATCATGGCCTTTGCATTTGAAGCAAAGTTAAAAAAAAATTTCGTATGCACCTTCGCAAACCGCTGATTCCCCTGCTATGCCTGTTGGCACTTTCCATTGTAGCTCAGAATCGGCTGAAACCTTACGTGGACTACATTGCCAAATACACCGACATTGCAGTCCGTCAACAGAAATTGCACGGCGTTCCAGCCAGCATCACTCTGGCTCAGGGCATTCTGGAATCCGGTGCGGGCAACAGCGAGATGGCCAAACGCTCCAACAACCATTTCGGCATCAAATGCCACAACGACTGGACGGGCGACACCATCATTTACTTTGACGATGGAGAGAACTCCTGCTTCCGCAAGTACCTCAAAGCTGAGGAATCGTTCGATGACCATTCGATGTTCCTGGTCAAAGGCAGACGTTATGCCCCACTCTTCCAACTGGATCCGACCGACTACAAAGGCTGGGCTTATGGTTTGAAAAATGCCGGTTATGCCACCGACCCAACGTATGCCGACAAGCTCATCCGCATCATCGAAACCTACGGACTCAACGATTTGAAGCAAGAACATTTTTCCGAAAAGAAGCTGGAATCCGACAGTGCCAAATTGATGGCAGCGTCTGAACGCTTGGCAAAAAGGGCCGCGGAGAAAGCCAGAAAGCTTTCGGCGGCTCAAGCCAAAAAAGACTCGATTCTGCAAGTCAAACAAGCAGCCAAGATGCAAAAAGCAGCCAACGACAGCATCCTGCGCTCCGTTCGTAGGGCTGAACGCGCGGTACGAAAACACGTGCGCGACTCCATTGCCGCCACCTACAGCATCTTCAGCAATAAATATCTGGAAAACGTGAAGGACTACCAAGCCCTGCCCGTGAAACCGGTCGCCCAAACCATCAACCCGCTTTCTTGCCATGAAATCCTGTATGTGGGCACTACGCCGTACGTCAAAGCACAGTTCGGCGACAGCTTCGAAGGCTTGGCCGACGAATTCGGCCTGAGTGTCACTCGAATAAGGAACATCAACGAATTCCCCCGAAATTATGTCCTGCAGACTGGCGAACCCGTCTATCTGGATACCAAAACCACCTGGTGGGAAGGGGATTATCCCCTACATATTGCCAAACCCGGCGAAAGCATGCACTTCATCGCCCAGAAATACGCCTTGAAGCTCGATGCACTTTACAAAATGAATTACATGACCCTTGGCGAAGCCGTCAAACCCGGCACCAAAATCAAACTCCGCAACCCGGACCAACTTTCGCCCATCATGAAAGCCATGAACGACGCCTTCAACAAAGCGGATTCAACCAATGTCACACCACCAAACATCAAATAAAATGGATATCTCTGGAAAAATCGTCAAAATCCTTCCCCTTCAAACTGGACAAGGCAAGACCGGCAACAGCTGGAAAAAACAAGAATACGTTATCGAATACGGTGACCAATACCCCAAACAAGTCTGTTTCAACCTTTGGGGCGACAAAGTGGACCAGTATGCCATCACCGAAGGCGAAGTCGTGACCGTACATTTCGACGTGGAAAGCAGGGAGTTCAATGGAAAATACTACACCGACGTGAAAGCCTGGAAAGTGGAGAAAGGTGACGTAGCCACTGCGGCCGCATCAGCGCCTTCAGGCCCCAAGAGCGAATTTGGCATGCCTGCTCCCGATTTTCTGACCGGAGACGACAAAGACGACCTTCCGTTTTGATAATTGAGATTTTTAGGTACTTTTGTCTGGACACTATTTCGAAACCTAAAAATCGAACACATGAGCGTAACACGGATTTTTGACTTATTGAGTCAGTATGTCGAAAAATATCCTTCGCAGGACGTTGCCCTGGCCGGAAAAGTAAACAAGGAATGGGTCACGTACTCCATTCAGGACTATGTTTCCAAAGTGGATACCATCAGCTATGCGTTGATGGCCAAGGGCGTGAAGATGGGCGACAAAGTCGGCATCGTGAGCGGCAACCGTCCCGAATGGAACTTTTTCGACATGGCCATCATGCAAATGGCTTGTGTTTGCGTTCCCATTTATCCCACCATCAGCGACAGCGATTACCTGCACATTTTGAATCATGCAGAAATCGAGTATCTGTTCGTCGATACCAAAGATTTGGTCAAGAAGCTGAAACCCATCATCGCCAAAGTACCGCATTTCAAGGAAATCATTTGCCTGGAAGTGGCTGAAAACACCATACTGCTGGACGATTTCTACAAACTGGGCGAATCCAACCTACAACCGGCGGAACTGCAGAAACGCAAAGATTATGTGTTGCCCACGGATTTGGCCACGATGATCTACACGTCGGGCACCACCGGTTTGCCCAAAGGCGTGATGCTCAGCCACAACAACCTGATCAGCCAATTGCTGGACATCGAAAACGTGCCCTCGCCCTGGAGCCGCAAGGCGCTCAGCTTCCTGCCGCTCTGCCATGCCTACGAACGCATCCTGGTCTATCTATACCACCACTTGGGTTTCTCCGTCTATTATGCCGAAAACCTGGGCACCATCGCCGAGAACATCAAGGAAGTGCAACCGACCATGATGTCTTGCGTTCCGCGACTGCTGGAAAAAATCTACGACAAGTTGTATTTGTCAGGTAAGAAATTGGACGGATTCAAGAAGAACCTATACTATTGGGCCTTCGATTTGGCTAAAAAATACCGATTTGAGCACAATTCACCCTGGTACCTGCTCAAACACAAGATTGCCGACAAACTCATCTATAGCAAATGGCGTGATGCCATCGGCGGCCATTTCGACATCGTCGTATCCGGTGGAGCGGCCATTCAAAAACAACAGGCCGCCTTTTTCAATGCCATCGGAATGCCCGTTTTCGAAGGCTACGGTTTGAGTGAAACCTCCCCCATCATTGCGGTCAGCCAACGCGGCAAAGGCCAACGGGTAGCCGGCACGGTAGGACCTCCCCTCACCCATGTGGAAGTTCGCATCGGCGCCAACAACGAAATCCAGTGCAAGGGCCCCAACGTCATGATGGGCTACTACCGCGATGCCGAACTCACGGCCGAAGTCATCGACCCGGACGGTTGGTTCCACACCGGTGACACCGGCAAGTTCGAAAATGGCAACCTCATCATCACCGGTCGCCTCAAGAACATCTTCAAGACTTCATTTGGCAAATACGTGAACCCCTTCCTCATCGAAGAGCAGTTCTGCAAATCGCCTTTCATCGAAAACATGGTGGTGTTCGGCGAAAACGAGAAATTTGCCGCAGCGTTGATTCTGCCGGATTTCACGTACCTCAAAGACCATTGCAACCGACACAACATAGATTTCAGCGACCATCAGTCTCTGATTTCTAGCCCAGAAGTGCTGGCCATCTACAACAAGGAAGTCAAGAAGTACAACCCCCAGTTCGCCCACCACGAACAAATCAAGAGTTTCGAACTCATTGCCGACGAATGGTCCATGGCCAACGGCCTGCTCACTCCAACGCTGAAGGTGAAACGGAACGTCATTGAGGAAAGGTACAAGGAGCAGATTGCAAAACTGTTCGCCTAATCGGATCCATATCGCATGAGCCACAGACTGGTTTTCGTTCTCCTTCTGTTCTCCTTTTTCACATCGGTCCTTATCGCCCAGGAAATGCAGGGAGACGAGTTGAAATCGATGCAGAAGAGCGCCATTCTTTCAACCTCTCCGGCCAACAACGGCTTTTCCATGGAATTGCCTCGAAAAGTGGTTCAACACTGGCAGGACCTCAAGTTCGGCATGTTCATCCACTGGGGCTTGTATTCCATTTTAGGCCGCGGCGAATGGGCCATGTTCAATGAGAAGATCGATGCTGAAACCTACGCCAAGCTGGCAAATCAATTTAACCCGAATGGATTTGACGCTGACAAGTGGGCGACAATAGCCAAAAATGCCGGAATGAGATACATGGTTTTGACGGCACGCCACCATGAAGGTTTCGCTCTTTGGAACAGCCCATCCAGCTATGGAAATTTCACCACTTTCGCAACCGCTTCAAAACGGGACTTCGTGGCCGAATACACCAAAGCCTGCCGCAAAGCCGGACTTCAGGTTGGCTTATACTACTCGCCCATGGATTGGCGCTTTCCGGGTTATTTTCAGCCTAAAGAACTACCCGAGAACGCTGCCTTGATGAAGAAACAAGCCTACGGCCAAGTGGAAGAACTGATGCGCAATTACGGCAAAGTAGACATTCTATGGTACGATGGCGGTTGGTTGGCGCATAAAGGAAGTGATGCAGATGCCGCCTGGTTCTGGGAACCCCAAAAGCTGAATGCCCTGGTTCGGAAATTGCAACCGACGGTCCTCATCAATCCTCGATCGGGCATGGACGGAAACTTCATTTGCAACGAAGGAGGCTCGGCTGTCAAAGGCCCCATCCTGAACAACCCTTGGGAAAAATGCCTCACGCTGAACAAAAACAGTTGGGGATTCAACTTCAAGGTCAACAACATGACACCTGCTGAAATCGTGACGATGTTGGTCAATACGGTGGATCGCGGCGGTAACTTGTTGCTCAACGTGGGTCCAGATGCCAATGGCGTCATTCCTCCCGAACAAGTGGACATCCTGGAAAAAGTCGGACGTTGGATGTCCGTTTATGGTGAAAGCATTTATGGCACGGTAGCCGGTCCTTTCGAGCCTGTGGACAATCAGTATGGTTCAGTTCATAAGGGCAACCAGATTTTCGTACACCTGCTACGAAACGAAGGCAAGCTCATCTTGCCACCCACCCACTTCAAAATGGTATCCTGCAAGCTCATGAACGGCAAGAGTCTATCATTCACCCAATCAACGGATGGCATCCTGATCAATACCGATGGTATCCAATCGGATGAATCCGTCATCACGCTGGTTCTCAAAATGAACCAACAAATCCGTTAGCGAGCTTTACTTTTAACCAACACCACGGTTTGGTTGAACGTCTGGTCAATCAATCGGAAATAATTCTTCATCTTTTCGTACACCGAAGCATCGTAAATGTCCTTCTTGAATTGGTAGGAGGCATTGATGACCAAGGTATTCTTGTCTTCCATCGTGTAACCGAAACTCAACAGGAAGTTCTCATCATCCACCGAGGGAGTCTCTCGCAGAGGATTCAATTCGTAACCGTCGGGAACCTTGACCGTGATGTTGAACCTTTGGCCCTGCTTGTAGATCAAATCGATGGGATACAGTCGGGTGGGTTTCTTCAAGGGATTTCCCGTACTGATGAATCCTAGGAAAGGTTTGATCCCGATGGAGCCGTCAATCGGATTCTGTGGATACCTGGCCTTGAAATCGGCCAGAAAGGGCAAGGCTGGATTTTGCTCGTTGGTCAACACGAAGGGTTCAGTCAAGCTCAAGTCCGAGTTCAGCAATGATTTGGCCATCTCCCCCTTTTTGGATTGGTAATCTTCCCGATATTCCATGGCAAAATGGCCGTTGGCTTGCAAATGAACCTCGCAATCGGTTGAATCCGAGTTGATTGCCGGTGTCAAATGTATGGTGTACGTTTCCATGGACGTTTTGCCATCGTTCAACGAAACCCAATCGAATTCCTTCTTGTTCAATGGAACGAACCCTTTCTCGTTGATGCACCTGGAAGGAACATTGCCGAACCCGATGGTGGGCTCCGTCGCGTCCAACATCACGTATTGACCTTTGTAAGCTACGGCAGCGATGACATAGTTGAAGAAAAAGTCGAAGGGAGTGTCCACTTTGAATTTGCCGTGGTCGCGGGTGCTGATCATCACCGGATAAGCATCCAATCCGGCTGCCCGAAGCATGCCGATCAGAAAAAGGTTGATGTCCGCCGTATTGCCCGTACGGGTCTTGAAAAATTCGCTGGTCTTCTTATAGGTATACGAGCTGTAATCCCCATTCCAATGCAAGGAGGAAACGACCCAATCGTAGACGTATTTGGCCTTGGCCATCGTCGAGTCGGGCAAAACCTTACTTTTCAACAGGCTCTTGCTCTTCGCTTCATCACTGGTGATTATTTTGCCGAAATGCTCGTCCGTCAACATGTTGTAGCAGAATTTGGGCCAAGTGCTCAAGTAATTGGTTCTTGAACCGTCCGGCCTTATAAACTCACACAGTTGAAAATTCAGTTTGATCACATAGTCGTCGGGGCAAGTGATGTAGGGTTCCGAACGAAAGGCCGCCAGATTTTTCATGACAAACGTGTAGAGCATGTCGCGGAACTTGACACCAGCGATGGTCTGTTCGCTCATGGATTCACCCGAGGTTTGCTCATCGAACTTGTTACTGCCTTGCAACAAATACGTATAGTTGTAAAAAGGCACCATGGCGGCCGTATATTCGCTGTAAATCACGGGAATGCTCTTTTGGAAGTCCCAATTCTTGAAATAAAACATGAACGGACTCTTTACTTCGTATTGCACCTCGATGACGGAACCGACTTGAACGTCGGGCATGGCAAACTTCATGATTCGAAAATCGGGGGAGCGGTCTTCCTTGTAGACTGAGCTCTGATCCAACTTGGTCTTACGTACCTTACCGTTTTCCATAGTGTAGGTAACGGCTTCCACCATGCGAAGTTCATCAATCTTGTCGTCGATTTTACGCAGGGGAATCTCCACGTTGGCCCAATCGAACCCCGCTTTGCTGAGAATCTTGATTTTAAACCGACGCTGGAAATGAAGCGAAGTTTCACCATTATCCGTATCAAACTCAAAAAACGACTTGCCGATATCGAACAGGAACACGGCTTCGGCCAACGTATCGGGTTCGAAACGCGTAAAACTGAATTCATCGTTCAGGTATTGGCCAAAATCCAAATCCTTGGACGTTTCGTTTTTTGAGAATGCAGTAAATGAAAGCATCAAGCCCAGGCAGAACAGAACGATTTTTTTCATGGTTCGGAAGGTTTGGTATGGAGTATCATGGATTTCTTTTCGGACTCCTTCACTTTTTGAATGAAGTCATATAGGATTTTGTACGCAACGGGGTCGTAAATTCCTTCCCGCAGGTTAAACGACTTAACATCGAGCAAACCTGTGTTGGTTCGACTGAACGATGCGTTGAAGGTTCCATAGGGACAGGTGATGGAAACAGGCTCGGGAACGGTTTCCAACGAAAAGCCATCGGGCAGCCGATAATTCACCGTATCCTCTTGGGATACCGGTATGGGGAAGTTCAAAGTATGGCTGTCGGGCTTGATAAAAGTGTAGGATCCTTTGTAAATCGGTATCTGCGGCAAATACGCTTGTTCCGACGTACGTTGCATGAAATCGGGCTGTCGAAAGACGATTTCCAACTGAGTGGTACGATCATCCCTTCCCACCTGTTTAAATTCGAAATGCTTCATGTCGTAATGCCTAAATGGTATGTAACCATCTAGGTAATCAAATTGCGACTTGGCTGAAACCGCCTTTGAAAGGATGTTCATTTCCTCATATTCATAGCCACGTCCAAATTGATTGAGGACAATCGATGCGTCCCCATCCAAGTTGCAATGGACGTCCAGCAACCTATGACCGGCAACGGCTTCCTTACGGAGGGAAGGCATCCGAACCAAGCGGCTATTCATGCCTTCCACCAACAAGGCCGGACGGTTCTGGGTGGAAACGTCCACATACCCCAACGCGCCGGTCGTGCTCGTATTTTCGAGCCAAATCGTATCCTTTCCCAACGGCACGCACAAAAGGACATGATTGAACTGATTGGTCGGGAATTCCGGATAGAAAGGTTCCGGATATTCATCCCTATACACTAAGACGAGGTGGCTTTGGATGCCCGCGCATTCCAGCAAGGCTTTCATATAGACGCTCAGTGCCTTGCAGTCGCCGAACTTGTTGACCGACACGTAGGCGGCTGGATGGGATTTCATGCCGCCAATGCCGAGTTGAACATCGACATAGCGGGTATGGTCCTGCAAATAATGGTACAAAACCCGCACTTTTTCAAGAGTATCGTTCAAACCAGCCACCAGGTTTCCAACTTGCGACCGATCCCGCTCAGGCAGCGCTGTCAAGCCGCTATTGAGTTGTTCCACCCAATTGCCGAACACCTGCCAACTCTGGTTTGAACCAGGCAGGCCGTAGTTGAACAGTTCGGGTACCACCCAAACCTGAATTGGTTGAGTGACAATGGCAGAATTGTTCCATACTTCATCCGCAACGGCCGTGGGGTTCACCACATACCGGATGTTCACTTGTTGGCCGACCGTATCCATGGATAGGGCGGAAATCCCTTTGCATAGGGTTCGAACGGGATAGTTGAGAGGCTGATGAATCCAGAGTTCAGCCCTAAGCAGGGGTATGGATTTATAACTTCTTGGACGCCAATCGATCAAATCGATGTACGAATTGGAAACGATGGTGCTGGTGTATAGAAAACGATGGGGATACAGCGGATAATCGGTCTTGCAAGCTCGCTCACGCTCGTCGGCATAGAGGGAATATTCCTGATATTGGCTTCGGTCAATAAAATCCTTCTTGGGCAGGATGGCGAGTTTTTTTCCATTTGTGTCCTCCACCCAAGCTTTGAAGGCTTTCAGCTTGTCGATCTTATCATAGACCACCGAGATTTCCTCATTTCCATAGTTGTTGTTGATAAGCATGGCGACTGAATCCGTCACCGTCAACTGCCCATTGACCACGTAGACGTGCCTGATGCGATAAAGCACCTCGCTATTTGGAACATCCGCCGCACAAACCGACTTCAGCGACAACGAAGCCAATAAAGTCAACGCCATCCAAAACAATGGTTTTCCAAGGTTCATGCAATATTCGCTTAAGGTTAACTAATCTATGTTCAAATATAGCATTTTTTTGAAATAAAATATCCGAAAAACCACTTCCCCTCGTGATTTTCCGGATATTCCGTATTTGACTTCAGAAGCTCAGCTTCTTACTTGATTTCCATTTCTTCCTTCATGTCAATTTCGTTGCCTTTGGCATCGTAGAATTGATACTGGAGGTAGGTCAGATTCTGCACGGGGATGACACTTAGGCCAAGACCGTACTTTCTGCGCCACTTCCATTCGAGGGAAAGCAATCCGCCTTTTTGGATGTAGGCTGCGACGTAAGGATGAACGCGTAAGGTGTATTTCTTCACTTTCAGTTTATCGGTCAGGTAGCTGATCTTGCCTTCCAGTTTGTCCGTGAACAAGATGGAGGGTTGGATCTCGCCTTTACCGAAGCAGGTCGGGCAGGTTTCGTTCGTTTCAATATACGTTTGCGGACGAACCCGCTGACGGGTAATCTGCATCAGTCCGAATTTGGACAAGGGCAATATGTTGTGTTTGGCCCTGTCGTTGGCCATTTTTTCCCGGAGGCGATCATAAACCTTCTGACGGTGTTCGCCGTCCTGAAGATCGATGAAATCGACCACGATGATGCCGCCCATGTCCCTCAGCCTAAGCTGACGAGCCACTTCCTCAGCTGCTGCCAGGTTTACGTCCAGTGCGTTGTCTTCCTGACCTTTGCTAGCCTTGGAACGGTTGCCGCTGTTCACATCGATGACGTGCAAGGCTTCCGTGTGCTCAATAATCAGGTAGGCGCCACTTTTGAAGGAAACTGTTTTCCCGAATGCCGACTTGATCTGCTTGGTCACACCAAACGTGTCGTAAATGGGCAGTTTGTCCTTGTAGAGCTTGACGATGTCCGCTTTTTCCGGCATGATCAGTTGAACGTAATCCCGGATTTCTTCGAAAGCCTGAGGATTGTTCACATGAATGTGCTGGAAGGAGGAACTGAGGATGTCCCGTAGGATGACTACGGTACGGCTGGTTTCTTCAAAGATGAGCGACGGGGCTTTAGCCTTGGTAAGCTTGGCCAACACTTCGTCCCAGCGTTTGAGCAGGACTTTGAGTTCGCTGTCCAGTTCGGCCACCCGCTTTTCTTCGGCTACCGTACGTACGATGACACCGAAATTTCTGGGGGTGATGCTCTGAAGAAGCTGCTTGAGGCGTACACGTTCTTCGGCCGATTTGATTTTGGTGGATACCGAGATCTTGTCCGAGAACGGAATCAAGACCAGGAAGCGACCGGCGATGGAGATTTCCGACGTGAGTCGCGGTCCTTTCGTCGATATCGGCTCCTTGGCAATCTGCACCAAAATGTCTTGGCCAGGCTTCAAGACATCAGCGATGGTTCCTTCTTTGGGAATCTCCGGGAGCAATTGAAACTTGCTCAGCAGATGCTGCTTGTTCTTGTTGGCTACGACGTTTTTCGTGTACGTGTTCAGCGAGTTGAATTGGTTTCCCAAATCAAGGTAGTGAAGAAATGCATCTTTTTCATACCCAACGTCCACGAAGGCGGCGTTCAGGCCCGGCATCAATTTGTGCACGCGGCCCAGGTAGATGTCACCCACGGAAAAAGAGACGCTGTTGGTTTCCTGCTGGAACTCCACAAGGCTCTTATCCTCGAGTATCGCAATGGATACTTCCTTAGGCTGTAC
>Ga0302289_1000018_pt1 | contig 110206 bp, 80 predicted proteins | sample III_Fen_N1_2_FD_194552 | JGI IMG/M metagenome (GOLD analysis project Ga0302289, IMG submission 194552) | Peat permafrost microbial communities from Stordalen Mire near Abisko, Sweden - III_Fen_N1_2 | ecosystem: Environmental > Terrestrial > Soil > Wetlands > Permafrost | place: Sweden: Abisko... | reverse complement strand
ATGTGAGAGATGACGGAATAGAAATTGATGTTAAACTTGTACAATCAGTAAAAGCGGCATATCCAATTGATGTGACAGATGAGGGAATGACATACTGTGAGGATTTATTATTTGGATAAGCAATAAGCGTTGTCCTGTCTTTGTTAAATAGCACTCCCTCAATTGAAGAGTAATTACTATTATGACTATCCACTAAATAATCTATTAATCCTGTACAGCCAGAAAAAGCATTACTTCCAATTGATGTGACAGATGAGGGAATGGTTATTGAAGTTAAGCCTGTACAACCAGAAAAAGCAGATGTTCCAATTGATGTGACAGATATGGAAATGGTTATTGAAGTTAAGCCAGTACAATTACCAAAAGCGGCTTGTCCAATTGATGTGACAGATGAGGGGATAGTTATTGATGTTAAGCCTGTACAACTGCGAAAAGTAAAATCCCCAATTGATGTGACAGATGAGGGAATGGTTATTGAAGTTAAGCCAGTACAATCTTCAAAAGCGGCTTGTCCAATTGATGTGACAGATGAGGGGATAGTTATTGATGTTAAGCCAGAAAAACCAGAAAAAGCATAAGCTCTAATTATTGTGACAGACGAGGGAATGGTGAGTGAGGTTAAACCACATTGATAAAAAGCATATGCTCCAATTGATGTTACAGATGATGGAATGGTTAGTGATGTTAAGCCCATACAACCATAAAAAGCATAATCTCCAATTGATTTAACAGATGAGGGAATGGTATAATGTGAGGATTTTCTATTTGGGTATTGAATAATAGTATCCGTTACTTTGTTAAATAGTACACCTTCTAATGAAGAGTAACTAGGATTATCACTATCTACAATAAATTGCTTCAACTCTGAACAATTTAAAAATGCATCTTTGCCAATTGATGTAACACTTGATGGAATGGTTAATGAAGTTAGACCTGTACAACCATAAAAGGCTTGATATCCAATTGATACTACACTTGAGGGAATGAAAATTGTTGTTAAGCCAGTACAACCATAAAAAGTCCCTCCTCCAATTGATGTGACAGATGAGGGAAAAGTAATTGTTGTTAAGCCAGCACAACGCAAAAAAGCAAAATTCCCAATTGATGTGACACCTGAGGAAATGGTTATAGAAGTCAAGCCAGTGCAATCAGAAAAAGCAGTTGTTCCAATTGATGTAACAGATGAGGGAATGGTTATTGAAGTTAAGCCTGTACAACCAGAAAAAGCAGATGTTTCAATTGATGTGACACCTGAGGAAATGGTTATAGAAGTCAAGCTAGTGCAATCAGAAAAAGCAGATGTTCCAATTGATGTAACAGATGATGGAATGGTTATAGAAGTCAAGCTAGTGCAATCAGAAAAAGCAGATGTTCCAATTGATGTAACAGATGATGGAATGGTTATTGATGTTAAGTCAGTACAACTACGAAAAGCAGATGTTCCAATTGATGTAACATTATAGGTAAAACCTGAATACAATACCGTTTCTGGAATTACAATATCCCCTGAATTTATTCCTCCATTTGTCACTTCAGCAGTATTATCAGAAGTAGTTTTATAATTTATACCGCCAGAATTAAATATTGTTTCAGCAGTAACATTCAACAATAAAAAGGATAAAAACAATGTTACAACTATCTTTTTCATGGTTAGAAGTATAAGGACATGACAAACTTAGTGCTTAATAGTGATAACTCAATGATTATAGGTAATTTTCATTTTCAGAATTATCAAGAATGATCATGTACATTCTTGGTCTATAAAGTAATGTATACGTTTTTATTTTTAGGGAAACTTACACAACCATTTTACTCAATTCAAGGTTATGGTATAACTCAAGTAAACCCCATTGCTTGTTAATTTGTATCCCGTTAAAACAGTCTTTAACTCTTTGGGCAGATAGGGCGATCTCCTGTGCAAATAAGTCTGTTTGAATCTTCATTATACATACACGTTTTTTGTTGACAATAATACTCATCAACAGTGGGGCAATGCCAACCTTCGCTTCTTTTGAAGATGCTACCATAAATTGTAATGCATATGTTTGATACATGACAATAACCAGATAAATTATTAACTAATAGATTATCTGACAATTATGGATGTTAACCTGCGCAGAAGTTGACCTACAGGCCTAAAAAAAAGAGGCCTGATTAGGTCTCTTTTTGCTTAAAAGCGGAGAAAGCGGGATTCGAACCCGCGGTACCCTTTAGAGGTACACACGCTTTCCAGGCGTGCCTCTTCAACCACTCGAGCATCTCTCCTTATGCAAAAGGGGGCGGTTGATTTCCCCAAATGCGGACGCAAATGTACGAAAGTTATTTCTAACCTGCAACGACTTTTTTGGAGGCGGCGAACAAACCTAACGCGTTGGTTAGGCAGTGGGAGCGGATGTCGGCGGCTGGCAGTTGGTAGCAGTCGGCCATGAATTGGATGATGAGGGGAATGTTGGCCGGTTCGTTGCGTTTGCCGCGCAAGGGCACGGGTGAAAGGTAAGGACAGTCGGTCTCGGTGACCAGCGACGTGAGTGGCAATTGGTTGAGGAAGGTAGCTAGAAACGAACGCTTGAAGGTGACGCTACCGTTGATGCCCAGCAAGAATCCTTGCTCGGTCAGTTCAAGTGCTTGGTCGAGGGTGCCGGCAAAGCTGTGGAAGATGCCGCGGAGTCCACGTCCATAATACGACCGGATTAGGGGAAGGATTTCATCGAAGGCATCGCGGACGTGCAGGATAATAGGTAAGCCAAAGCGCAGGGCCAGGTCGAGCTGGAAGGTCAGGGCTTCGATTTGTTCGGCAAGGTGGGTCTTGTCCCAGTAAAGGTCGAGTCCGATTTCACCGATGCCGGCGTAACGTCCCGATTCGATGGCTGTAGCAATACGTGAAAGTTGTTCGTGAAAATCGGCTTCAATCTCGCAGGGATGAAGGCCGGCGAACAGGCGAAAGTATCCGGGGTGACCGCCAGATAGGATATCCATCGAGTGCAGGCTGTCGGCATGTATGCCGGGCAACCAGATTTCACGGATTCCGGCCAATCGGCATCGTTCCACCACAGCCTCACGATCTTCATCAAACGCATCCAGGTAGAGGTGCGCGTGGGTGTCAATCATCTGATTTCTCGCTTTTTCTCAGGTAATAACGAACGCCGTACTGCTCGCACAGTTCCAGGCGTCTTTTCTCTGATTCTCGTTCGAAACAAGCTTCCACCTGGTTCCAGATGTCCAGGATGATGACGTCACCTTCATGCCTCATGGAGGCCAACTGGTCCAAAAATCGATTGGTGTTTTTTTGATGCATTTTCTGATCGATGCAGATGTCGCGGAAAACTTCGTAGTACACGGTCACCTTGGCAATGGTCGGGTTGTAAATGGGAGGTCCCCCGGCAGCAATGCGATCTCTTTCTCCCTTGATGATTTTCTCGCCCCAGGAAAGGATGGCCGTTTCCGAGTTTAGGTCGGGAACCGTATGGACGTCAGGTTCGAGGCCGTAGAGCTTTTTATTTTCCCGCTTTATCTCGGTACGAAGGACGCAGAAGTTCAGCACCTGGATAAAATGAGAAATATACAGACGGGCCATACGCAGCTGGTTGTAGTACTTCTTGCTGGCTACCTTTTGTTTTTCCAGGGAGAGGAGGTAGTCGTGTTGGGCATGCTCAAAGGAAGGCAGAAAAGTGCTGGCTTCTTTCAGGGTTTTCTCGTCAATCACCAGCCCGGAATCGACATTGGAGCCGCACTGTTCGAGTGCGGTGGTGATGGCGCGGATGCGCGACTGGTCGGTGTTGGGCAAGCGTCTGTACGGCATGGTGTGTTACTATGAGTTGCGTTTCATCAGTTGAGAAGCAATGCGCAGCAGGGGTTCCTTGCGCGCTGACGGTAGAGAGACAGCTTCCAGGCTGTCGAGCGCCTTGCGGTAATGGTGTTCCATTTCTTCTTGGCAACTTTCCTTCACGCGTGTTTTGTCGTAGATGGCCGTAACGGCTGCTATTTTGACCTCAGGATTGGGCGATTCAGCCGAAATCCACCGCAACAATTCGGCGCGTGTGGCCGGGTCTGCCCGCTTAAGGGCTTGTATTAGCAAGAATGTTTTTTTATTGGTCGTGATGTCGCCGCCTATGTTTTTTCCAAAGGTAGCGGTGTCACCATAGACATCAAGCAGGTCGTCCTGAAGCTGGAAAGCGATGCCGATGTGAATGCCCATTTCATACAGTTTGTCCGCATCGGCTGGTTTGGCACCGGCTGCAATGGCGCCCAACTTCAGGCTGGCAGCCAATAAGACACCGGTTTTCAGACGGATCATATTCAGGTAGTCAACTTCCGTGACCTGCGTGTCTTGCTCGAAGTCCATGTCAAACTGCTGTCCTTCGCAGACTTCCAATGCCGTTTGGTTGAACAAGGTGAGGCTTTCCCGCAATGCCGAATCGGGCAATCCTTTCAGGCAGTCGAAGGCCATGATCTGCATGGCATCACCCGACAGGATGGCCACATTCTCGTTCCATTTGATATGGACGCAGTCCCTGTTGCGGCGTTTCTCGGCCTTGTCCATGATGTCGTCGTGGAGTAGGGTGAAATTGTGAAACAATTCCAAGGAAAGGGCGGCCGGCAATGCTTGTTCGGGCTGGACACCAAACAGCTCACAGGACGTCAGGCACATCACAGGACGGATACGTTTTCCCCCCATGGACAATGTATATCGGATGGGTTCGTACAGACGCGTAGGTTGCTGCTCAAGATTTAGGGCCTCGATGGCGGTGTTGACAAGGGCAAGCAGTTCATCGGGGGTATGTTGGGCCATTCGGTTCAGTATTTACAGTCAAAAATAGGCATTCAAGGTGTAAAATCAAACACAGACGTCACTTTTCTGTGTATCTTTGGAAATCAATAGACAACCTGCCTATGCTTCGGACAGCGCGCATTTTCATCCTGACCTTGTCACTTCCCTTGGGAGTGTTTGGACAAACCGGCGAGCGTCTTTTCCCCTTTTTAGAACTGCCAGTCTCCGTGGTAGCGGCATCAAATGGTGGCCAAGTGGTTTCTTCACCTGTGGCCGACCTCAACTTGGTGTACCACAATCCAGCCCTTTTGGGCCCATCCCTGGCCGGACAGGTGGCATTCGGATACATGAATTACATGGCCGACATCAATACAGCTTCGGTATCTTATTGCAGGGACATCGATGAGAAGAGCCGTTGGATGGCCGGCATACGGTACATCGACTATGGCTCCATGCCTTGGACGTCGGAGACCAACGAACTGTTGGGAGAAACCTCGGCTCAGGACATGGTTGTAACGGGTACGTATGCCTGGAAACTGTCACCAACCTGGAGAGCTGGGGGTAGCTTCAACCTGATTTATTCCGTGCTGGATGTCTATACATCGACAGCCGTGGGCGTGGACCTAGGCGTTTACTACGAGCAGCCCGACGGGTTGTTGTCAGCCGGCATGAGCGTCACAAATTTGGGTTCCCAACTTTCCTCCTACGATGGAACCTACGAGCCGTTGCCTTGGGACATCAAGTTGGGTGTTTCGAAAAAATTGGCACATGCTCCGCTGCGTTTTAATCTGACGGCCAGAAACCTGAGTCAACCCAGTTTCTCCTATTTGGGTGATGCCGGTGTCCACGACCTGAACCTGGCCGAACAGCTTTTCTGCCGGTTGGTGGGAGGCGTCGATTTTATTCCTTCAGAACAGGTTCAGTTCAGTTTGGGCTATAACTACAGACGGGTTCGGGAATTGGGTATTGATCAACGTACTTTTTTTGGTGGATTCACAACAGGTATGTTGCTTCATATTAAGCAACTGACGGCTGGAGCCTCGTACGCTAAATACCACGCAGGAGGTAATTCCCTTTTGATGACCCTATCGTTTAACACATCCGTATTTGGAATCAAATGAAACCATTGACCATAGCCATTGATGGCTTTTCTTCGTGTGGAAAAAGCACCATGGCTAAAAGCCTGGCGCAAAAGTTGGGTTACACGTATATCGATAGTGGCGCCATGTATAGGGCGGTGAGTTTATATTGTCTGCGCGAGGGGCTTATCAAAGACGGCAACGTTGATGAGGTCGGCTTGCAACAACGCATGTCGGCATTGACCATCGAGTTTGTGACGGCGGAAAACGGACAATCGTCCACCTACCTGAACGGATCAAATGTTGAGCGTGCCATTCGTTCCCTTGAAGTGTCGAACGCTGTGAGTCGGGTTAGTGCCCTGCCTTTCGTACGGGAAACGTTAGTGGCCCTGCAACGCAAGGCTGGTGTAACTGGAGGCGTGGTGATGGATGGTAGGGATATCGGTACGGTGGTTTTCCCGAATGCTGAGGTGAAAATATTTGTAACAGCCGATGCTGAGGTTCGGGCCAAACGGCGCTTTGACGAATTGGTGGAAAAAGGGCAAGCTGCCTCTTTCGAGGCAATAATTGAAAACATCCGTCAACGGGACGAGCTCGATCAGAATAGGGCTGTCAGTCCCCTGCGGAAAGCCGACGATGCGGTGGAACTCGACAACGGCAACCTCACCATCGAGCAACAAGATGCGTGGTTGATAAATCTGGTAGATAGAAAACGAAATGGCCTACATTGAGATTGACGATCGTTCCGGCTTCTGCATGGGTGTGGTCAAGGCCATTGATAAGGCCGAAGACTTCCTTTCCACAGGATTGCCCCTGTACAGTCTGGGCGATGTTGTTCACAACAACTGTGAGATTGATCGCTTGGAACAAAAGGGTATGCGAACCATTACACGCCGGGAGTTGGAAACGCTCGACAACGTAGATGTGTTGTTCAGGGCGCACGGAGAACCCCCGTCCACTTACGAACTGGCCAAGCGTCGGAACATCCGATTGATTGACGCCACCTGTCCGGTGGTGAGGGAATTGCAAAAACGGATTAAAAAGGATTATGAGACGAGCCTGGGTTCGGGAACCCAGTTGGTCATTTTTGGCAAGGCTGGCCACGCCGAGGTGATTGGCCTGAACGGACAGACAGCCAATTCGGCCATCGTCATCGAACACGTACAGGATGCCGAACGCCTGGATTTTTCCAAACCCATTGTGTTGTATTCACAAACCACCAAATCGCTGGATGAGTTCAGGGAATTGGTGACTTATATATCGGGCCGGATGCAACCCGGTGTTTCGTTTATCCATCACGACACTATTTGTCGCCAAGTAGCCAACCGCTTGCCCCATCTTAGGGAATTTGCGATCCGATTTGACTGTGTTCTGTTCGTGAGCGGCGCCAGAAGCTCCAATGGAAAGGCCTTGTTTGACGCCTGTCGGGAAGTGAATGAACATACCTATTTTATTACTGACGTACAGGATATTGAGCCATATATGATTGAACAGTCGGAACGCATCGGCATTTGCGGTGCGACATCAACACCCTACTGGTTGATGGAATTGGTAAAAAATACAGTTGAGAATCGATTAGCTACTCGATAAATGTGTATTTTTGCTGTAGGTTTTTTTTGGGTTTATTTTACGTAATAGATTGAAAAAATGGGTACTATCAAAACAATTGGTGTGCTAACCTCGGGTGGAGACGCTCCGGGCATGAATGCCGCCATTCGCGCGGTCACACGGACGGCTATTTATAACGGTTTGTCCGTCAAGGCCATTTACAGAGGGTACAAGGGGTTGATTACCGGCGAGATTGTTGAATTTAAGACACAAAACGTCAGTAACATCATTCAGCAAGGTGGAACGATCCTTAAAACGGCTCGTTGTGAGGAGTTTAAAACACCTGAAGGTCGGGCGCAGGCGTACGACATAATAAAGAAGGAAGCTATCGACGCATTGGTTGTAATCGGAGGTGACGGTACCCTGACAGGTGCCCGCATTTTTGCTTCTGAGTATAATTTTCCCATTGTGGGTATACCCGGTACCATCGACAACGATATTTTCGGTACGGATTCCACCATTGGGTATGATACGGCGCTCAACACTATTTTGGATGCTGTTGATAAAATCCGCGATACGGCGACCTCACACGAGCGGTTGTTTTTTATCGAGGTTATGGGTCGTGACGCCGGTTTTCTGGCATTAAACGGTGCCATTGCTTCGGGAGCAGAAGCAGCCATCATACCCGAGATGACCACGGAAGTGGACCAACTTGAGGAATTGATCAAGAAAGGGTTCCGCAAATCCAAGAGCAGCAGCATTGTGTTGGTAGCCGAGAGCGAAAAGACAGGAGGAGCCATTCATTTAGCTGATCGTGTCAAGAAAGAGTATCCGGAATACGACGTGCGTGTTGTGATCTTGGGTCATGTGCAACGCGGTGGGTCGCCAACGGCTTACGACCGCATCTTGGCCAGTCGATTGGGGGAAGCTTCCATCGAGGCTCTCATTGACGGGCAACGCAATATCTTGCTGGGAATTGAAAACGACAAGGTGGTGGCAATACCCTTCAGCAAAGCCATCAAAAAGGACAAACCCATCGATCCTGAACTGATGAAGGTGCTGAATGTGTTGTCAATTTGACAACCGTTATCCCTTGAAATAGGCATCTAATAAGGCCTGGGCGGCGGCGAAGGAACTGATTTCCTCGTTGAGCACCTGGGCCTCTTTTTGCGCCAGCAGGGCTTGGATTTTCTTATTTTGGTAAAAGTGGTTGCGCAGGTGTTCGTTGATGGATTCGTACATCCAGTAACGTGACTGGGTGGCGCGCTTGTGACGGAAAAATCCGTTATTTTGTGTGAACGCCATGTATTCGTTCACCATCTCCATGATTTCTTTTACACCGGTACCTGTTTTTCCGGAATAGGTGAGTACCGGAGGTTTCCACCCTGAATCGCTGAGTGGGAAAAGTTGCAACGCATTTTTGTACTGGGTTTGCGTTACCAGTGACTTGGGAATATTGTCTCCGTCTGCCTTGTTGATCACAATACCGTCTGCCATTTCCATGATGCCCCGCTTTATGCCTTGCAACTCGTCGCCACCCCCGGTGATTTGGATCAGCAAGAAAAAATCAACCATGGAGTGGACCGCTGTTTCAGATTGACCCACGCCCACCGTTTCCACAAAAATGGTATCGAAACCGGCCGCCTCGCACAAGACGATGGTTTCTCGTGTTTTTCTAGCCACCCCGCCAAGCGATCCGGCTGCAGGAGAAGGACGGATAAAGGCATTTTCCTGTACGGAGAGCTGTTCCATGCGCGTTTTATCGCCCAGAATACTGCCTTTAGAGCGTTCGCTGCTGGGGTCGATGGCCAATACGGCCAGTTTTTTGCCCGCTTCGATGAGGTTCATGCCAAACGCCTCGATCGAGGTGCTTTTGCCGGCACCCGGTACTCCGGTGATGCCCACTCGTATGGACTTGCCTGTGTAGGGCAGGCATTTCTCAATGATTTTCTGTGCTTTTTCCTGGTGGTCTGGACGCGCACTTTCCACTAAGGTGACAGCTTGGCTCAACACGACCCGGTCACCCTTCAGGATTCCATCAACAAACTCGTCGGCAGTATAGTTTTTTTTCTTGAGCCGTGTACTGCGATACGGGTTCACGATGGGCGGTTGTTCGATGCCTTTTTGCACCGACAGGCCTTTATAGTGTGGGTCGTTTTCGAGATGCTTCATGCCGGAAAAGTGGCTGTCAGTTTGATGGTGACACCTGTGCGGTGACAAAGAGACGGGTAAGGCTGTTCTTGGGATCGTTGGTAAAAAGGGTCGCCCGTTGCACGACGCTGCCACTGAAGGTGCCGGTATTGAACAGTACCTTCAACTTGATGGCTTTTCCGGCGGGTATCACGGCTTTTTCCGGAATGAGTTTTAGACCGTCGTATTCGGGCACTACTTTTCGGATGATTAACGGGGTTTTACCGGTATTGGTCAAGGTGACGAACTGGGTTCTTTGTTCGTTTTGTTTCAGTTGACCCAGGTTGATCCGGTTGGTCGATAATGTCCCAATAGGCGCGTTCTTTAGTTGACTATCCGTCAGTTTCGAAAAATCCTCGGTAATGTAGGCACTCACCTGAATGACATTCTTGGCACTGGCTTTCACGTTGTTGTTGATGATCACCAAAAAGGCATCTTCCTTGCGTCCGTAATCCTTTGCTTGGGAGGCTAGGTAGGAAACGGTGATGCTGCCCTTTTTTCCAGGTTTGAGTTCTGTGTCGGACGCTACCACCCTGATGTGGGAGGGAACGTTTCTAAAACTTAGTTTTAGCGTATTGGCCGTTGTGTTGACGATGTTGATCTTATCGTTCCGAATACTGCCCGTGGTGGCATCCAGAATGGAAACCAGGGTTTTCTCCAACCGCAAACCGTTCATGTTGCGGGGATAGCTCTGCTCAACGTTGTCTTCGTTGGGTACGACGTTGCCCTTGATGGTCAGGATGACTACGGAGTTGTTGGGATCGTTGCTGTAAACGGTGATGGTTTTGAGAAACTCATTGGGCCGGCCCTCAGTGTTGTAGGTCACCCTGACCGTGCCGGATCCTCCCGGAACGATGGGTTCCTTGGTGAATTCGGGCGTCGTGCAGCCGCAGGAAGAGATGGCCCGTTGAATGATCAACGGGGATTTGCCCGAGTTCTTGAACGTGAAGGTATATGTGGCCTCCTTGATGTCTTCCTTGATGTTTCCAAAGTCATGAAGTCGGCTCTCGAACTGGATGGTTGGAACGGACTGGGACAGCGCGGTCATGCTAATGAGCAGAGCCAATGCGCATGTGGTAAGGTGTTTCATTTGTTGGATGTTCCTTTTATGCGTGAAAAATTTTCGTACGTGTAACTGTAAGGACAATCGGTCGAGGCCGGATGGTGTTCGGAACCTGTTTTCTCCCATTTTTTGAAGTCAATTGCAGGGAAAAACGTGTCTGCTTCAAAGGTGTGGTGGATAAATGTCAGGTAAAGCGTGTCAACGATGGGGTAGGTTTGTTCGTAAATAGAGGCACCCCCGATGAAGAACACTTTTTCGTCATTGGCGCATAGGGCGAGGGCATCTTCGACCGATCGAGCAGTCTCGCAGCCTTCGAATGTTTCGTCGTCAAACGTCAGCACGATATTACGCCGTTGAGGCAACGCGCCTTTTGGCAGGGAGAAAAAAGTGTTTCTACCCATGATGACCGTATGCCCCAAGGTGATTTCCTTGAAGTGTTTTAAATCGTTGGGAAGGTGGCACAACAGTTTGTTATCTTTTCCAATGGCACTGTTGTTGGCTATTGCGACAATGATTCCGGTTTCCATAGTGTGGGTTTATACGGCGACAGCACCCTTGATGAGGGGGTACGGGTTATAATTTTCAAGGGCAAAGTCCTCGTAAACGAAATCGAAAATCGAGGTGCGTTCGGGATTCATGCGCATGGTGGGAAGGGGCCTGGGTTTCCGGCTCAGTTGTTCGTGTATCTGATCCATGTGGTTGAGGTAAATATGGGCGTCTCCCAGGGTGTGGATGAAGTCGCCGGCCTTGAGCCCCGTAACCTGAGCAACCATTTGCAGTAAGAGAGCGTATGAGGCAAGATTGAACGGCACTCCCAGAAAAATATCGGCACTCCGTTGGTACAGTTGCAGGCTAAGCTTTCCCTCTGCTACGTAAAATTGAAAGAAGGCATGGCAAGGGGGAAGGTTCATGTTCGGCAGGTCGGCCACATTCCAGGAACTGACGATGATGCGTCGTGAGTCGGGGTTTTGCTTGATGGTCTTAACGGCTTCGGCAATCTGGTCGATGCTGCCTCCGTTATAATCGGGCCAAGACCGCCATTGATACCCGTAAATATGTCCCAAGTCTCCGTTCTCGTCGGCCCATTCATTCCAAATGCGAACGCCGTTGGCGTGCAGGTAGGCTATATTGGTGTCTCCTTTGAGAAACCACAATAATTCGTGGATGATGGATTTCAGGTGTAACTTTTTGGTGGTCAGGCAGGGAAATCCTTCTTCAAGGTTGAACCGCATTTGATGGCCAAACAGGCTGATTGTACCGGTTCCTGTGCGGTCGTCTTTTCGGACACCTTCATCGAGCACCCGTTGCAAAAGATCCAGGTATTGTTTCATGCGTGAATTATTTTTTCCTGAAGCACAAACCTACAAAAAATATACGACTCTTAAAACAATTTGTAGGTTGTTTTGAGCACTTTGAACTCGCTCCTGCGGTTGATTTGGTCGGCTATTTGCTGTTGCTCAGGCGTAAGGGTGTTCACGTAGCCTTCGTCTAAATACGTGTCTTCTTTGAGGAAACGGTAGGACTGTTCCAGTCGGCTGTCCACTTTGACCGGTTGGCTTTTCCCATAGCCCTTGGCTGTCAGGCGGGCTTTATCCACACCTTGCTCCACGAGGTAATTTACCACCGATTGGGCCCGTTGTTCAGACAAGGTATTATTGAAGGCCTCGGTGCCGATGCGGTCGGTGTGTGCCCCAATTTCGACGATGATGTGGGGATTGTCCATCAGCAGTTTATGGAGGCCTTCAAGGGCCGGCATCGATTCCGGTGTCAGCGTGGCTTTGTTGAACTCGAAAAAGATGTTATCAATCCGTACGGGTCGGTACAGCGGCGTCAGGGTAAAATCGGCCTGGTAACTGGTGTCCTTTTCACTGTCAAGGGCATAAAAATGGTTGGAATGGTTCAGGTAAGAACGGGCTGTACCCAACAAGGCGTATTCAGCTCCTTTATCAATGGCTACTTGATAGGTTCCGTCCTTGTTTGTCCTGACCTTGGTGTTCAACCCCTTGTCGTTGATGAGACGGATGGTAGCGTCGGGCACGATTTCACCAAAATTATCGCGCACAGTGCCTTGAACGTTGATGGCTGACTTGGCCTGTTCGAAACTCCATAGTTGATCCCAACCCTTGCTTTCTTTTCGGTTTGTGGAAAAATAGCCTTTTTCTTCTTTTCCGTAGAAGGTGATGCCGAAGTCGTCACCCTGGGAGTTGATGGGTAGGCCGAGGTTGTCAACCTGATTGACGGTGTCCTGTTTCAATGTGGCTACAAACAAGTCCAGTCCGCCAAATCCTGGTTGACCGTTGGAGGAAAAATACAAGGTGCTGTCGTTGCGCAGGCAGGGAAAGAGTTCATCTCCGGGTGTATTGACCAGAGGACCCAGGTTCTCGGGTGGGCCAACGGTGTTTTGGCCCAGTTCGCAGCGCCAAATGTCCTTACCCCCGTAGCCGCCTTTCAGGTCGGATACAAAATAGAGGTAACGACCATCAGCGGTGATGGCAGGGTGGGCGAATAATACGGTGGAGTCGCGGTGCAACGCAACTTTTTGGGGTTCGCTCCACTCGGCACCAGATCGAACCGATTTATAGATTTCCACCTTGGAGAAGGTTTGGATGGAGTCTGATTTTGTGACGCAACGGGTGAAATACAGGGTTTTGCCGTCGCCCGACATGGAGCCTGCTCCCTCGTCGAATTCGGAATTGATGGGAGCCTCCACATACTCAGGCTTGATCCAATTGCCATCGACACCTCTGGTGGTCATCCAAAAATCGTTGTCGGGTAAGCCGGTGATACGGCTGAGCTTTTTGTCTTTCTTCACCTTTCCGGAAGAAGTGAAAATCAATGTGTTGTAATCGGGAGGCACCAAGATGGGCGAAAAGTTTCCCTTGCGGGTGTTCAGGTCAGTGGCTTTTTTAACTTGGTAGACGGGACGTCGGCTTGACCATTCTTTGATGCGGTGGCAGGCATAGAGACCGTTGAGTGCCAATAGGTCTTCGGGGTGACTATCCAAAAAACGGTTGTAGTGAGTAGCCGCCTCCTTATAATTGCCGTTTTTTTGAAGCGTCTGTCCCATTCGCAGGTAAAGGGTGTCGTTGGGGTAATTGTATCTCAGTGCCTTGCGGTATTCGCTTTCCGCTTTTAGGGGAACGTTAAGGAGTCGGTAACACTCGCCTCGAGCGTACGATACCTTGGCTTTTTGTGCCTTCTCCTTGGAGGAAAGTCCGCGGTATGCCTTGCCGTATTCGATGGCGGCTGCATTGTATTCGCCAAATGCGTAGGCCTTATCTGCTTTTTTTACAGCCAAGTACGAAGAGCACGCTGTCAAGAGACAGCAGGCGGAAAGCCATAAAAGTGTTCGTACGGTATGCATGACCCAATAACGAAAAAAGGGGGCTCTTATTGTCCTACGGACGTAAAAGCGAGCTGTCACCGTAGCTCAGAAAGCGGAAGTCGTTGTCCAGGGCGTATTGATATACCTCTTTCCAGTGTTCGTCACCCAGAAAGGCGGAAACGAGGAGCAACAGGGTGCTTTTGGGTTGGTGAAAATTGGTGACCAATGCGTTTACCACCCGAAACGTGTAGCCCGGAGCGATGAGCAGGCGGGTTGACGCGGTAAAGTGCTGGTAAACCTCCTTGTCCATGTACGTCAACAGGGCCTTCAGCGCAGTTTTGAGATCGGGAGCGTATTCCAAGGTGTCCTCTTGATAGGCGTACCATTGGTCGAGTGTCCACTCCAAGGGCTCTTGATGTGGATTTCTGACCAACTGGTGACCAAACCAGTACAGGCTTTCAAGAGTGCGTACCGTTGTGGTGCCGACAGCGGTGATGTGTCCTTCGTTTCGGATAAGGTCTTCGATGAGGCTTCGCTCCACGGTGATGAACTCCGCGTGCATGGTGTGTTGCCTGAGTCGGTCAGATTGTACCGGCTTAAAGGTTCCGGCTCCCACGTGGAGGGTCACTTCGCGGCGTTGGATGCGTTTCCGGTCAATCGCCTCCAGCACGTTTTCTGTAAAGTGCAAACCGGCGGTGGGGGCAGCCACTGATCCTTCTATTTTGGAATAAACCGTTTGATAATCGGTCTCATCGCTCTCTTCCGATGGTCGGTTGAGGTAGGGTGGAATGGGTATTTGACCGGCTGCGTCCAACAAGTCGCCAAACCGGATGGGAGGCAGTTGACCGTCTTGGGTTGACGGGGATGCTTTCCAACTGAAACGTACCCGAAAGGCATTGTCTACCGGTTCACCCTGTTCGGCGGTAAGAATTACTTCCCGTTCGCCTAGTGTGAGGCTCCTGCTTAATACGCCTTGCTTCCATTTTTTCAGGTTCCCGATCAGGCACATCCACTCGCAGGCTGTTTCTGCCTGGAAATTTTGCGCGTAATCGGCGGGTGCCAGTGGCTCTAGGCAGAATAATTCGATGCGGGCGCCGGTTTCTTTGTGGAAAAATAAGCGGGCATGGATAACCTTGGTGTTGTTGTACACCAAGAGGCTGTCTGGCTCCAACGAGTGGGGCAATTCGGAAAAGTGGGTATGCGAAAGAATACCTGAACGGTAGAGCAACAACTTGGAGCTGTCTCTGGGTTCAACGGGAAATTTGGCAATTCGGTCTTCCTCCAACGGGTAGTTGTAGGGTTCCATGTGGATGGACCGGATCGTTTCAATCAATGACATAACTACTTCGGTTAATGGACGAGAGGTTGTTACCCGATGGCACAACCTCTCCTGATAAATGGTCATTTGCTGTTCGAGCAGGGATGCCTATACTGCGTTTGATGGTTTATAAGCGGTAACGAACACTGAACGCTGCGCCCCAGTCATTGTAACCTCCACCGCCTAAAATGATACCCGGACGCGTGTCGATGCCGAATTGAATAGGCACGGTGGGTAGAACGTATTCCAAGCCAATTTGGCCAACGATGCCAGCTCCAACACCATTACTGTTGGCACGGAAACCCACACCTGGACCGACGAACCATGAAAAACCTTCGGCCAATTCATTTTCCAGTGACCACGTCCAATGGTAGATACCGGTCAGGGCAAAACCACCGTTGTTGCCAAAACCCAAGTCGGCTTCAATGCGATGCGCATCACCCTTTTTCCACTGACCAGATAGTTCGACGCTATTGTCGTAACCGCCGTTGAATCGAAGACCAATGCCTTTGTCTTGAGCAAACGTCATAGCTGTCATGGCCAAGCCGACAACCGCACATGCAATCAATTTTTTCATAGGTTTTTGAGTATTGTTTTGTACAAAAGTACAGTTTAAATTCAATCTTGCAAGCGCTTTTTAAACGAATTTACCCTGTCTGCAGTGTGTGAGAAAAGGTTGTTTATCGTTTGCAAATAGGCTTGTACAAGCAGTACTCACACGTTCTTGGATCCTCGCATTGTCGGAAGGGTACAGACGGGTCGAAGAGTTCTTGCAGCAGTTTTTCGAGTTGTTCCATGAAAATTTGATCATGGGTCGCGTAGTCAGTGATGGGTAACTTGTTTTTTTGTACGCCGAGTTGGATTTCGCCCGTAAACTCTTCGGATCCGGCTTTGTTGATGTACAAGAGCTGTGGCTTCAACCACTTGGTGGGTGGTTTGTGGTATAAGATAGCGCAGTAGGTGAGCAGTTGAAAGACGTGGCTGGCCCGTTTGTAGTGCGGACGAAACAGCTTTTCGATGGATTTTGGGGTGGCGGGCTCGCCCCCTGTTTTGTAATCCACCACGGTAAAACAGCCGTCTTTGTGGTGCATACGATCGATGGTGCCGCCCAGTCGAAGGGTCAATGTGCCGTTGACCGTGTCAATGGGAACGAGGTACTCCACCTTGGTTTCCAAACCCATTAGTTCAAATGGGGCTTCCTGTTGGTCGAGCTCGATGAACTTGTGCAGGAAATGGGTCAACAGCCGGAGGCGAATGAGCTGTTCGCCGTTGAACTCGGGCGTTTCTTCGGAATCAGCCGGCAATCGGAAAAAGTCGATCCCCATCACATAAATGGCCAATTTATCGATGGATTGCTGGCCGTTCAGCCAAGGAGCAAGGTCTTCGGGGGTGATGAGTCCCCGGTTGATGGTTTGTTGCAACCGGGCCTCCTCCACCTCGGCTGGAACGGGGCGTTTGCCGGCCTTTCGCAGCAGGATGTCTGTGTACAGATACTCGGCAGCGTGGTGGAAAAATGTGCCCACCATGGCACCGTCTATTTCGTCATTGATCGTATCCTGTTCCTTTAGGCCGGCCACATAGCGAAAGTAAAAGCGAAGCGGGCAGTCGATGTAGGCATTGAGTGCCGTCGGGGAGAGCATCCGATTGCCACGTGTGCTGTCAAACCGGTTGAAGAGGTCTTCCAGCAGACGAGGTGACTTGTCCACCTGCAATTCCCGGGTGGTTGTCAGTCCCATGTTGGTGCGCAATTGAAAGCATGCTATGGGGTGTGGCGATTCGACCAGCAGTTGCAGCATGAAGCGGCTCATCTCACCGCGGTTCAACCCCTCGTTGGATGTGTTGTAGGCAAAGGTGACGTGTTCGGCCCGTTGTAGGAGACGAAAAAAGTAATACGCGTAGATGGAGTCTTTGTGATCAGCGGTGGTCAATCCAAACCCTTTTCGGAGGTTATAGGGGATGAACGATACCTCGTTGGCCGACTTGGGGAGCATGCCTTCATTTACGGACAGGATCAGCAGGTTCTTGAAATCAAGATTTCGTGTCTCAAGCATACCCATAATCTGCAAGCCCCGTACCGGTTCGCCCGAAAAAGGGATACTGGTTGCTGAGATTACCCGTTGCAGCAACGTCGTGAAAATGGGCAATCCAACCTCGACCAGCCCTTCGCTCAGTGTATCTTTCAGTCGGGAAAGCAGGGTGTAGCACTGGAAAACTGATTCCTGAAACAAAGGATCGTCCCGTTCGTCTGTCTGTTCATCGGTATCCCCCGATTCGGAAGCGCCTCGTCTTGAAAGGCTGGTAAGCACATTCATGAGCAATTCGGCCAATTCAACGCTGTTTTTCACCGGTTTGAAGATCGCTGTCAGCAAAGCGCCCTGTTGCAGTTGATCGGTGGACACCCTGAAAAGGTTGTGTTGCTTGATATCCTTCTCAACGCTGCTTGCCGTTGAACTGGCCATGATTACCAGTGGATGTTGGAGGATAGGAAGTAGGTGCCTGAAGTTGAACCGAACAACGCCCTTTTTATCGGTGAGTACACCGGACGTGTGCAATTGACAGATACGGGTAAGCAGGTTGCTGACAGGTGCCTGGGAGAGTGGGAAGCCCATCGTAACATTCAATTCTTTAACGGCTTCGGGAATGCTGTGAAGCACCGGCAGCAACAGCGATTCGTTGCACAGCACCACGGCTGTTTCTTCGGGTTTGAAGGTCGGACCGAGCGATTCAATCCAATTGGGCAAGTACCGCGCTTGCGCATTCTCAGACGCAGAAGCGACAAAGCACAACCGTTTCGGCTTTTTTCCGAATGCGTTGAAATGCACCGTCTCAAGTTGGTTGGGGAATTGCTCCAGGTTCTGCCGCATGAAGCGACCGGCTTCGTGATCCTTGACATTCAGGTAGCTGTTGTCGTAATCCCAGTAAAAAAGAGCCTGTCCTTGTTGTTGGAGGTGTTTGAATAAGTCTTTTTCGCACTGGTTCAACACGTTAAAACCTACGAAGATGTATCTTTCAAGAGGGAAATCACCTCCCTCGCTACTTCGAAGACCCTCTATTACCTTTCTGTTTAGCATCCCTTCGTACGCCAAGCCCGTCGATTCAAGGTGTTCCTTGAAGTGGGTGTAGACCTGCATTAGGCAGTTCCAATTCTCGATGAATCGGCGCTTAAGTTCCGTCTTCCGGCTGGGGTCAAAATGGTCGAAAAAACGACGAATCACCGTCACCTGTTCCTCCGATAAATGCTCCAAGGTATCTGTAAACGCGGCTTGTTCTTTGATGTTGCGGAACAATTGTGTGGCGTCTGCCATATTCTTATCCACGTCGTCAAAATCACTCAGCAGTAATTCGCCCCAGAGGTAGAACTCGTCAAAACTTTCCGGTCGTTGGCTCACGTGCACAAACGTTTGGTGCAAATGCGCCACCAGGGTTAACGTGTCGGCAACCCTAAGCGAGGACTGACTTTCAAATAGATTGTTGATGGTGAGAAAGGAGGGTGTCCAGATGGGCTTGCCTGCCAGCTCCAAGAGATGTTCACTGAAGAATAACTTGGCCCTGTTGTTGGGGAAAATGACTGCGATGTCCGAGAGCCGGTCGCCAAATTGTTGGTATAGGTGGTTGGCGGTCAGCCGAAGAAAGGATTCCATGTCGGTAGGTATTCGAAGGGCTAAGTTACAAAAAAGTGAAGCGTTGCGGGTGGGATTTGCAAAAAATGCGTATTTTCGAACCCGAAGTAAAAAAAGAGCCTGCATGACACAGCTATTTGCCAGAAAAAACCTTGCTGACTTAACCCGGGAGGCCGACGAGAACCAGCATGGCTTTCGTCGTCATTTGACGGCGTTGAACTTGATTCTTCTCGGTGTGGGTTGTGTTATCGGTGCCGGTATCTTTGTGTTGACGGGATCGGCAGCCGCCAACTTTGCCGGCCCCTCATTGGTGATTTCCTTCGTGCTTTCAGCCATTGGTTGCGGCTTTGCCGGATTGTGTTACGCTGAGTTTGCCTCGATGATTCCCATTTCCGGTAGTGCCTATACCTACGGCTATGCCACCATGGGTGAATTGGTGGCATGGATTATTGGCTGGGACCTTATCCTTGAATACTTGTTTGGAGCTGCCACGGTTGCTGTGGGTTGGAGCGGGTACATGGTCAGTTTCCTACATGATTTCAACATCAACCTGCCCGCAGCCATAGCCGGTGCTCCGTTCAGTTACGACAGCGGCGTGTGGCACCTTACCGGTTCAATCGTTAATTTCCCTGCCATCTTCATCGTGACCATCATTACTTCCATACTGGTGTTGGGCATCAAGGAATCTGCCAAGTTGAACAACATCATTGTGATTGTCAAGGTGGCTGTCATCTTGTTGTTTATTGCGTTCGGACTGTCCCATATCGAGGCGTCAAACTGGGTGCCTTTTATACCCGCAAACACAGGAACATGGGGCCATTATGGATTTTCCGGTATTCTGGCCGGGGCCGGGGTTATCTTTTTTGCCTATATCGGGTTTGATGCGGTATCCACCACCGCTCAGGAAGCGATCAATCCCAAACGGGATTTGCCCGTTGGTATACTGGTATCCCTGGCTGTCTGCACGGTTTTGTACATAGCCGTTAGTTTGACCATGACGGGTATTGTACCGTACACCGAACTCAACGTGCCGGCACCGGTTGCTTTGGCTGTTGACAGAATAGGAAGCGGCATGACGTGGCTGGCTCCCGTTATTAAAATTGGTGCTATTGCCGGACTGACATCCGTCGTGTTGGTGTTGATTATGGGGCAGAGCCGAATCTTTTTCTCCATTGCTGCCGATGGATTGCTGTGGAAACCATTCGCCAAGTTGCATCCCCGTTACAAGACGCCCTACGTCACCACGCTGGTTACGGGTACGGCTTGCGCCATTTTAGCCGGTTTGTTCCCCATTGGCCTACTGGGTGAGATGGTGTCAATCGGTACGTTGTTGGCCTTTATCATTGTGTGTGCCGGCATCATCGTGTTGCGTCGGCGTGAGCCTGATGCGCCGCGCGCTTTCAGAACGCCTTGGGTGCCGTTTGTGCCCATCATGGGCATCGTTGTTTGTTTTGTGGAAATGGCTTCGTTGCCAAGGGATACCTGGATCCGTCTGATCGTGTGGATGGTACTTGGTTTCCTGATCTACTTCACTTACGGTAGGCGACACAGCAAGGTGCAAGCAAAATTGAGGCAGTAGGAGCCTGGTTAGGCTAAGGGAAGTGAAACGAAAAATTCAGCACCTTCACCGGCTTGGCTTTCAACCCAAATCCGACCGTTCATCTTATCGACAAATTCCTTGCACAAAATGAGTCCCAAGCCGGTTCCGGATTCCTTGTTTGTCCCTTTTGTGCTGAAGTTCGTATCGATGCGGAACAATTTTTGAATATCTTCTGCCTTGATGCCGACGCCGGTGTCTTTAACGGATAGAATAATCCGCTCACCTGCAACTGAGCCTGAAAGAGTAATACTGCCACCTTCGGGCGTGAATTTAATGGCGTTGCTCAAGAGGTTGCGCATCACGGTGTTCAGCATGTTATCGTCGGCCAGAACCAAGTAATCCTGTTCGCATTGGCACGAAATGTGAATGTTTTTACGGATTGCTTTTGGCATTACAGTAGTTTTCGCTTGGTCTACCACCGCTTTCAAGGATATAGGGGCTATCGACACACTGATGGTGTTGGTTTGTAGCCGTGCCCATTCCAGCAGATTGGTCAATAATTTATACCCTTGTGTGGATGATTCCTTAACCAGCATGGCGTAATCTTCCAGGTACTCGTAGTTTTTTGCCTGAATATCGGTGAGTAAAATGTCGCTGATGCCCATCAATCCTGCAAATGGATTTTTCAAGTCGTGGGAAATGATGGAGAAAAACTTATCCTTTGTGGCATTCAGTTCTTTGAGTTCTTCAACGTAGTTGGCGTTCAGGGCGCTGATGCGGTCTTTTTCCCTCAGTGACTCGATCATTGAATTCATGGATTGGGAAAGGTCGCCCGAAAAGGAAACAACTTGGTTCAGATCGCCTTCGGAAATCTGTTGGGTTTGCCATGCCAGGTGCCTAAGTTCAGCTTGCAGTTGTTTGAATACGTCAGCAAAACTATTCTTGGTTGGAGGGACTGTATCCAGCTTTCCCTTTGATAGATCGATGATGAACTGGTAGTTGTCGTTAAATTGGTTCGTATAGGACTCCAATTCTTCCTTAAGGTCATTCAGGGCCTGGTTGTCTGAGCTTGGTATGGAAAGGAAGTCTGCATCAATTGGTCTGCCGCTTTTTGCCGCGCGCACAACCTCGGTGAGCCGTTCGATGATGAAGCGGTTGTTGTTATTCATGATTCACGGGGTTGATGGTAAAGCGACAGGTCCTATCTCCAGTAGACCAACAGTCGATTTCTTTAACCGTATAGGGATTCCCCGTGTAGACCTCGAAAATACCCTCCAAAAAACCTTCGTCAAAATCACACACGGTATTACCCGTGATGGGCAACCCTGAACAATCCAAATCTTCCGAAATGGTGATGATAAGGGAAGGTTGTGCCGGAACCAACTTTTCTACCCGCAAGATGCCGATTGAAAATTCCAGCAATTTCGTATGAAATTGGGCGATAAACTCGTTCAGAGGAAGGTTCTTGTCTAACACATTGTTGCAAAATGCCACCCCCGACCGCTTGCCGGCCTTGTTGAACAGGCTGTCGGCCGCCTCGTCACCATATGCTTCACCAAGAATGTCCCGCATGCTGAATTGCATCAGACGGTACATTTCAACGCGTGTATTCATCCCCAGGTTTGGGCGCCCCAAGGTTATGTCCCCCAATTGATTCCAAGTAAATAGTTCCATGGTTAATCATCTATTTCAAAACGCAAAGGTAGTTAATTCATGCAACCGTCACAACCTGTTCTTCGTCCACGTACCACAGATAACCTTCGATGGAAGCGTAGCCCATGGCTGCGAGCAGTTCCATGTACTCGCGTACCTGGCGATGATGGGAGGCGGCCGGTTTTCCAAATTTAAAATCAACCACCGTCAGTTTGTTTTCATCGCGCATCACACGGTCGGGGCGTTTCATTACGGTATGACCCGTTTCATCGTGGGTGAGGATGGAACACTCGTTAAACAGTTGGTGGCGGCCCGAAAACCAATCGACGGCCCTGGGGTGGTCAAGCGCTTTTCCAACATAAGCCAGGCAGTCTTCCACCTGGCTGTTATCCAACAGCCCTTCATGGACGAGGTCGTTGACCGCCGAAACGAGATCCTCTCTGCTTCGAATGGCCGAAAATAAGCGGTGGTAAAGCTTCCCTCTGTCAATGTATTGATTGTGAAAGCCATCGGCGTCCCAGCCTTGGCTGAAGGCCTTCGATCGGGTTGACTGTCGGAAGAACGTGGTGTGTGCGCGGCTGTCGAAATAGACAGGTATGTCAACGCCAATCGGCATCAAGTCTTGGGTAGCGGCATCCAGAGATGGTTCTTTGACCACGTGGGGCTTTCCAAAGGAATAGCGTGTGTCCGTTGTTGTTTCATCGCGTGTGGAACCCTCAGCGTGCAACGAATCCAGGAGTAAGTCGGAAATGGTTGTTGGGGTTTTCTCTTCCCATTCGTCGGACTTTTTTCCGGCAGTTGCTTTCTTTTTGTCTTTTCCAAAGACGATGAGGTTGTTTTTGGCTCTGGTAAACGCCACGTACAGCAAATTAATGCTGTCCAAGTAAAGCTCGCGTGTTTCCTGTTTGTAGTCTTCCCCGAAAATCGTATCAGGTAACTCTTTCCCGTACCGGACGGGAATCAGGCGTAATTGGTCGAACGGTGGGGTGGTTGGTTCACACCAGAGCAAGGATGATTTTTCTCCCGTCAGCTTCCAGTCGCAGAAGGGAATGAATACCGTATGGAATTCCAATCCCTTGGATTTGTGAATGGATAGGATGCGAAGGCCTTTCACTCCGGTACCGGAGGGGACGCTTTCGCGCGAAAGGTGTTCGTCCCAGAAATCCAGGAAGCTGGGTAAGTCGGAAGAATGATGGCTCAGGTACTCGCTCAGCTTGTCCATAAAGGTATACAAGTAACTGTCTTGTCCTTCCAATCCATCAATGTCAAACAGTTGATACAGTGATTCCACCAGTTCGTGAAGCGGCAGCTGTTTGAGGAAGTCGAAGCGACTGGTAAAGGTTTCTGGTAGTAGCTTGTCGGATTTTCCGGTGAACAGGTCGTCAAGGTTGGTGTCTTTCTTTAGGATGTCTCGCTGGTAGTCGAGCGAGAGTTGTGCGGTGAGTAGGTTGTTTCCCGGGTCGGCCAGCAGCCTGAGCGCGGTGACAATCAATTGCAGGGCCCCGGAAGCGGACAATAAAAAGGCTTGGTCGGAAATGATGTCGTACGAAACGCCCTGACCTTCCAGGTTGGGGTTTCTGTGCCCGGCAAACCAGTCGGCGACTCGGGGGATGTACTTGTTGTTGCGAACCAAGATGGCCATCTGTTCAGCCTTAATGCCTTGCTGTTGCAGGATCTCCACCTGCTCGACCAAGCAGTTGAGCTGTGCTTCCTCGTAGGTGCATTCCTCGGAAGAAGACAGGAATCGAAGCTCGACAAATCCGGTATCTCCCTCACGGACAGATTCCTGTTCTACCGAAGCATACGCGTGTCTGATTTCGTCGGCGGGAATGTCATACGCCGATTCCAAACTGGAGGCGGCTGTCTCGGTAAGCTGTCTGAACAAGCGGTTGTTGAAGGCAATGACAACGGGGTCGCTGCGCCAATTCTGGCTCAAGGTTTTAATTTCCACCGTGGAAGCACTCAGGCTGTGTTCAATGCCTCCCAGAATCCGCCAATCGCCGTTGCGCCAGCGGTAGATGGCTTGTTTTTCATCGCCCACCACCAGACTCTTGTGCCCATTGGCCAGACTTTCTGCCAGGATGGGCTTGAAGGTTTCCCATTGCAGCCTGGAGGTATCCTGAAACTCGTCGAACAGAATATGGTTAATCTCGGTTCCTGTCTTTTCGAACACAAACGACGTGTCCTGTCCGGATATAAACTCACTCAGGAGTGCGTTGGTGTCAGAAAGTAAGAAGCGGTTCACGGCACTGTTGAGTCTCCGTACGGTGGCGTCTATGTCCGACAACAGCCCGACGCTGCTTAGGTGTTTCACGCAGTGGCGACAGGAAAGGATTTCCACGGCGTAGTTGCTGCGCAAGGCCTCCGTCTCCTGGAGCAGGGGCATGAACGTTGTTTCCGCCAGAGTGGTGATCTCGTCGCGGCGACGGTGGGATTTTGTTACCCAGCCATCCGGATCTTCCATGGCATTACGAACTCTTTTGCCGAAAATATCACGACCACATTGACCGTTTTTAAGTTTAATGAAATACCCGGCCACGCCCGATTTGTTGTTGGAGAAGTCTTCCACTGCCAAATTATGGTTGCCCATTTGAGTGAAAAATGCGTTTGCCGCTTCTTTGAGTGCCGCCTCGCGTTTGGCCTGAAGTGCCTGCAGCTCTTTTTTGAACCGTTGCAGGAAACCCTTATCCTTGAGCTGTTCACGCAAGTAGCGTTCTCTTTCTTTGAAAAACTCCTTGAAAATATTCAATCCAAAATCCTTCAACACCGTGTCGATGTGCAGCACTTTTCCCTCCCGGTACACTTCTTCCATGTAGTCGGTGATCCAATCGAGGAGCACAGGGTCTTCGTTGCTGCGATCCAACAATTCGTCCACCGCCTCATCGAGTACGGCCGCGTTGTTCAACTCAATATTCAGACTGGTGCCGATACCCAGTTCCCTGGCCAGGTTTCTGAGGATAGATTGAAAGTAGCTGTCTATGGTTTCCACCCGAAACCGTCCGTAATCGTGCAGGATAAGTTGAAGCGAGCGCCCGGCGTTGTCACGGATGGTGCGGGAATCCAACCCTGTTTCTTTAACCAGTGTGGCAGCCATACCTGAGGCCGGCTTTTCCGAATCCAGACGTGAGAGCGACCACAAGGCATTCAGGATACGCTCCTTCATCTCGGCGGTCGCTTTGTTGGTGAAGGTCACGGCCAGCGTGTTGCGGTAGGCGTCCGGGCGATTGAGCAGCAACTTGACGTATTCCACCGTGAGGCGCCAGGTCTTGCCGGAACCGGCAGAAGCTTTGTAAACGCTGAGCAGGGGCATGGTTTGCAGGGGATTGTTGACAAATATCGGGATAAGAATTGGTTTCACGATGGATAAAAAGGCTATTTTTGCGAGCAGAAACCTGAACCGTTGAAACCTGACTTCGATACATGATAGTTTGTATAGCCGAAAAACCAAGTGTAGCTCGAGAGATAGCTGCCGTACTGGGAGCCAACCAAAAACGGGATGGTTTCCTGGAAGGAAACGGTTATCAGGTAACCTGGACGTTTGGGCACCTGTGCACCCTGAAGGAACCCCACGAATACGCGCCTCAGTGGAAGTACTGGAGCCTGGCCGCGCTGCCCATGATACCGCCGCGGTTTGGTATTCGTCTGATCGACAACGAGGGATACCGCAAACAATTTGCCTGCATCGAACGCCTGGTGACCACCGCCGACGAGGTGATCAATTGCGGGGATGCCGGTCAGGAAGGGGAACTGATTCAGCGCTGGGTGTTGCAGAAGGCCGGCTGTTCGTGTCCCGTGAAGCGGTTGTGGATTTCCTCCCTGACCACCGAGGCCATTCGCGAAGGGTTTGGCGCGCTCAAACCGCAAGAAGACTACCGTTCGCTTTACGAAGCCGGTTTGCTCAGGGCTATTGGCGACTGGTTGCTGGGAATGAACGCCACGCGGCTGTTTACCGTCAAGTACGGAAAGGACCGACAAATTTTGTCCATCGGAAGGGTGCAGACCCCGACATTGGCGTTGATAGTGAACCGTCAGCTTGAAATCGAGCACTTCGTGCCGCAAACCTACTGGGAATTGAAAACCGTGTACCGAAACACCACTTTTTCAGCGACACAAGGGCGTTTTTCTACCAAGGAAGAAGGCGAGGCGTTGTTGGAACGCATGAGCGAGGCCGCTTTTCGCATTACCCAGGTTTCGACAAAAAAAGGTACGGAATCGCCACCTCGCCTGTTCGACCTGACTTCCCTGCAGGTGGAATGCAATAAGAAATTTGCCTTTTCAGCGGAACAGACCCTTGGGCTGATTCAATCGCTCTACGAAAAGAAACTCACGACCTACCCCCGTGTGGATACCACCTATTTGAGCGAGGATATTCACCCCAAGATTGTGCCCACACTTAAAGGCCTGGTTGATTACGAACCGCTTGTCAAACCCTTGCTTGAGACTCCCATACCCCGTTCCAAAAAAGTATTTGACAACACGAAGGTGACCGATCACCACGCCATCATTCCCACAGGGGTGAAACCGAATACCCTGTCGGCCGAAGAGAGGCGGGTGTATGACCTGGTGACGCGTCGGTTCATTGCTGCGTTCTATCCCGATTGCCGCTTTTCCACAACCACGGTGTTGGGTGCGGCGGCTGACGTACCGTTCAAAACCACCGGCAAGCAAATTCTTGAACCCGGGTGGCGGGTGGTTTTTGAAAAAGAAACCACCGGTGCTTCGCAGGAAAATGACGGGGCAGACCCGGATGAAGAACGCACGTTGCCGACTTTTGTGAACGGCGAGTCAGGCCCCCATCAACCGGATTTGGCTGAAAAACAGACACAACCGTCCAAACCCTATACCGAAGCGACCCTGCTGCGCGCCATGGAAACAGCCGGCAAGCAGGTGGACGATGAGGCATTGCGGGAAGCCCTCAAAGAAAACGGCATAGGTCGTCCGTCTACCCGCGCCAATATTATCGAGACCTTGTTTAAGCGTCAGTATATCCGAAAGGAGCGCAAGAATCTGTATGCGACACCAACGGGGGTTTCCCTGATTGAAGTGATTCGGGTGGACCTGCTCAAGTCGGCCGCATTGACCGGTTTGTGGGAGAAGAAGTTAAGGCAGGTGGAGCGTAAGGAATATGATCCGGCTCGTTTTCTGGAGGAGTTGAAGGCTATGGTGGTGGAAGTGGTGGATACCGTGAAAAGTGAACGGTGAAACAAAGATTTGTACTTTTGCAAAGTCCAGGTTGCAAAAAACACATTATCTTACTATCTTTGTCTCTTCAAAAAACGTGGCATGGAACAATTCTATCGCACACACAAATACCTGATTGAACACGTGCAGTCGCATGTGCGTCGTCAGTTGATGGACGAAATTGACTGGAACGACCGTCTTATCGGCATCAAGGGAAGTCGTGGCGTTGGAAAGACGACATTTCTGTTGGATTATGCCAAGGAAAAATACGGAACAGATCGTTCCTGCCTGTACGTCAACCTGAATCATTTTTATTTTACCAAACACAGCCTGGTTGAGTTTGCAACGGCATTTTACCAACAAGGTGGCAGGATCCTGATTATCGATCAGGTATTCAAATACCCGGAATGGTCAAAAGAGCTGAGGGTCATTTACGACGTCTTGAAAGAATTACGGGTGGTTTTTTCCGGCTCTTCCGTCATGCGGTTGAAAGAGGAGAATCCCGATTTGGTGGACGTTGCGAAGTCGTACAACCTCAGGGGCTTTTCCTTTAGGGAATACTTGAATTTAATGGCAGGTACCAACCTGTCTTCCTATTCCCTGCAGGACCTGTTGGAAAACCACGAACAAATTGCTGCCGACATCCTGGGTAAAATTGATCCTTCCACCTATTTCAGGGATTACCTGCATCATGGTTTTTATCCTTTTTTCCTCGAAAAACGCAATTTTTCGGAAAACCTGCTCAAAACCATGAACATGATGATTGAGGTGGACATTCTTCTCATTAAACAGATTGATCTCAAATGCTTGCCAAAAATAAGGGCCTTGCTGTACTTGATTGGTCTGGACGCGCCTTGTGCCGCCAATGTGAGTCGTTTGAGTCAGGAAGTGGATATTTCACGTGCCACAGTAATGAATTACCTCAAGTACCTGAAAGATGCCCGCCTAATTGATACACTGTATCCTGTGGGTGAGGACTTTCCCAAAAAACCGTCTCGAATCTATCTGCACAATACCAACCTGATGAATGTGTTGCAAGATAAACTGAAGGTGGACAAACAAGGTGTCTGTGAGACGTTTTTTCACAACAGCGTGCACAAGGACAATGAAGTAAATATGGGCCCCAAGCGTAAGCAATTTATACTCAACGGGTCTACTCTTTTTCAAATTAGTTGTGGCAAGGTGGGGAACAAGTTGAACCCCAATCAATGGTATGTAGTTGATATGCCCAAGGCCGGTCAAGGAAATGTGATTCCCCTTTGGCTGTTCGGCTTTTTGTATTAAAATACTGATAAATAGTCTATAACGTTTAATTTTTTCGATGTATGAGTAAACAAAAGAAGTTTTTGACATGTGATGGCAATCAAGCTGCCGCTCACATTGCCTACATGTTCAGCGAAGTAGCTGCCATCTATCCCATCACACCGTCGTCGACGATGGCCGAGTATGTGGACGAATGGGCCGCTGCCGGCAGGAAGAACATCTTCAACGAAAAGCCGGTTGTGGAAGAAATGCAGTCCGAAGCCGGTGCCGCCGGTGCTATGCACGGTGCATTGCAGGCAGGAACCTTGTCCACCACGTTTACGGCATCACAGGGCTTGCTGCTCATGGTGCCCAATATGTATAAAGTGGCAGGCGAGTTGCTTCCCGGTGTCTATCACGTGTCAGCCCGCGCGCTGTCATCTCACGCCCTGTCCATTTTCGGTGACCATCAGGATGTAATGGCTGTTCGTCAAACGGGTTGCGCCATGTTGGCCACCGGTTCCGTACAGGAAGTGATGGATTTGGCTGCAGTGGCACACTTGGCGGCCATTAAAGGTCGTATTCCATTCGTTCACTTTTTCGATGGTTTCCGTACTTCACACGAAATTCAAAAAATCGAGCAACTCGATCAAGAGGATTTGGCCGCATTAATCGACCAAGATGCGCTAAAGGCATTCCGCGAACGCGCGCTGAATCCCGAGAAACCCGTTTTGCGCGGTACCGCTCAAAATCCCGACGTCTACTTCCAGGCTCGTGAAGCAAGCAACCCCTTCTACAACGACATTGTAGGTATTGTTGAGGAATACATCAACGAGATGAACACCTTGACTGGTCGCAAATATGGTCTGTTCGATTATTACGGAGCACCCGATGCTGACCGTGTGGTGATTGCCATGGGTTCATGTACGGAAGCCCTCCGCGAAGGCATTGACTACCTGAACGCCAAGGGCGAGAAAGTGGGTCTGGTTGCCGTTCACCTGTACAGGCCATTCTCGGCCAAGCATTTCCTGGCAGCCGTTCCTAAAACAGCCAAGCGCATCTGTGTACTTGACCGCACCAAGGAACCGGGCGCTACGGGCGAACCGCTGTACCTTGATGTGAAAGACTGTTTTTACGGACAGGCCGATGCCCCCACCATTGTGGGTGGTCGCTATGGCTTGTCTTCCAAAGACTTTACGCCGGCACAGGTGTTGGCTGTTTACGATAACCTGGCCAAGAAAATGCCGAGGAACCAATTTACCGTCGGTATCGTGGATGATGTGACCTTTACTTCCTTGAACATGAAGGAAGAAATCGCGCTCGGAGCTCCCGGCACATACGAAGCTAAGTTTTTCGGTTTGGGTGCTGACGGTACAGTTGGTGCAAACAAGAACTCCATCAAGATTATCGGTGATAACACCGACAAGAAGGTGCAGGCCTATTTCGCCTATGACTCCAAAAAGTCCGGCGGTTTCACCTGCTCTCACCTGCGTTTTGGTGATGCTCCCATTCGTTCCACCTACTTGGTGACCACGCCCGACTTTGTGGCCTGCCACGTTCAGGCCTACCTGAACCTGTATGATGTGACCAAGGGTCTCAAGAAGAACGGAACCTTCCTGCTTAATACCGTTTGGAGTGCCGAGGAAGTACAAAAGAACCTTCCTGCCAAGGTTAAAAAGTATTTTGCACAGAATAACATCGTTCTCTATATCATTGATGCTACCAATATTGCACAGGAAATTGGTTTGGGTAACCGCACCAACACGATTTTGCAGTCGGCTTTCTTTAAGATTGCCAAGGTGATTCCTTACGAACTGGCTGTTGAGAAGATGAAGTATGCCATCAACAAGTCCTACGGAAAGAAAGGCGAGAACATTGTCAATATGAACTACGCCGCTGTCGATCGTGGTGGCGAATACAGCAAGGTGGAAATTCCTGCAGAATGGGCTAACCTGGTGCTGGATGGTGAACAGGTGAATGAAAACGTTCCTGCATTTGTCCACAATGTGGTTCAACCCATGAATGCCCAAAATGGTGACGACCTGCCTGTTTCCGCTTTCAAAGGCCGTGAAGACGGTACTTGGGAGCAAGGTACATCGCAATACGAAAAGCGCGGTGTAGCCAGCCATGTTCCCGTTTGGACGGCTGAAAACTGTATCCAATGTAACCAGTGCGCCTATGTTTGCCCTCACGCCACGATTCGTCCGTTTGTACTCGATGAAGCGGAACAAGCCAAGTTGCCGGAAGGTGTGACAACCCTGAAAGCTACCGGAAAACAATTTGCCGGTATGGTCTTCAAGATTCAGGTCAATGTGCTTGACTGTTTGGGTTGCGGCAACTGTGCCGATGTTTGCCCGGGTAACAAAGGCAACAAGGCACTTGCAATGGCACCCATCGAAACTCAATACCACGAACAACCTGTTTGGGACTACATGGCAAAACATGTTACCTCTAAGCAACATTTGGTGGATATTCAGGCCAATGTGAAGAATTCCCAGTTTGCAACACCGCTGTTCGAATTCTCCGGAGCTTGCGCCGGTTGCGGTGAAACACCGTATGTGAAGTTGATTTCCCAGTTGTTTGGCGATCGTCAAATTGTAGCCAATGCAACGGGTTGTACCTCCATTTACTCCGGTTCTGCACCTTCAACTCCCTATACGACCAACGAAAATGGCAGAGGTCCGGCTTGGGCCAGTTCCTTGTTTGAGGACAACGCCGAATACGGTTTGGGTATGCATTTCGGCACCGAAGTGTTGCGCGAACGTTTGGCCGGATTGTTCGAAAAAGGCCAGACTTGCGATTGCTGCAGCGAAGAATTGAAAGGCTATTTCACCGAATGGTTGGGAAACCGCGACAATGCTGCCAAGACCATTGAATTGGAAGCAAAAATCACCCCGTTGGTGAATGCCTGCGACTGCGATACGTGCAAGAGCATCCGTCCATTGACCAAATACATCATCAAGCTGTCCCAGTGGATCATTGGTGGTGACGGTTGGGCCTACGACATCGGTTACGGCGGTCTTGACCACGTATTGGCTTCCGGTAAGAATGTAAACATCTTGGTGGTGGATACCGAAGTGTATTCCAACACGGGTGGACAATCGTCCAAGTCAACACCGGTTGGTGCTGTCGCCAAGTTTGCGGCTGCCGGCAAGCGGGTTCGCAAGAAAGACCTTGGCTTGATGGCAACCACCTATGGATACGTTTATGTGGCTCAAATAGCCATGGGCGCCAGCCAGTCTCAGACCTTGAAGGCAATCCGGGAAGCGGAAGCCTACAACGGACCTTCCTTGATCATTGCCTATGCTCCGTGTATCAATCACGGTCTGAAAGCCGGTATGGGCAAGGCTCAGAATGAAGAAGCGCGTGCCGTTGAATGTGGCTACTGGCATTTGTACCGCTTTAATCCCGGCTTGGAAGCAGAAGGAAAGAATCCTTTCCAACTGGATAGTAAGGAGCCGGACTGGACCAAGTTCCAGGACTTCCTGATGGGTGAAGTGCGTTACAACTCCTTGAAGAAGGTCTTCCCCACGGAAGCCGATGAGCTTTTCAAGGTTGCCGAAAATAACGCCAAATGGCGCTACAACGGCTATAAGCGCCTGTCTCTCTAATCCGGTTTAACGGAATACGCTCTACGAAAGTGGGTGCCTCGAGTGTGAAAGCATGGAGACACCCACTTTTTATGCAGTAAAACGTGGATTGGTATAAAAAAACAGTAAAGTTTCAAAAGTAGCAAAATGACACAATGAACGCCTTAAATGGGCTAAAAATGATTCAAATTGGCGCAAATTGGAGATATTGCATCAAAAAGCAAGAAAAAACAAAAATATAGCATTAAAAAGACAGATTTGTATTTGTTTTTCAAAAATACTCCCTATATTTGTAGCGTACTAAGAGTTAATAGGCTTAAATAGGTTAATGCATATGCGATTCACTAAAATGCACGGAGCGGGAAATGATTACATCTATGTGGATGCTTCCACAATAGATGTTCCGGATCCTTCTTCGTTAGCTAAGCAGATTAGTGACAGACATTTTGGGGTTGGTTCTGATGGGCTGGTGTTAATTATGCCTTCACAAGTTGCTGATTTTCGAATGCGCATGTTCAATGCCGATGGTTCGGAGTCTGAAATGTGCGGAAACGCATCTAGGTGTATCGGTAAATTTGTTTTTGATAAAGGGTTGACGACCAAAACAACCGTGATGTTGGAAACCGGAGGCGGCATTCGTGAGTTGAAATTGAGCCTCCTTGATGGTAAAGTCGATTCAGTCTGTGTAGATATGGGCAAGCCTATTTTGGATCCGGCGTCGATACCAGTGTCTGTGTACGGAGAACAAGCGGTTTATGTGCCTGTTACTGTTGATGGTGTAGTGTATGAAGTGACATGCGTTTCTATGGGGAATCCCCACGCAGTTCTTTTCACAACCGGTATCGACGACTTGGATTTGACTCAGCTAGGCCCAAAATTTGAGCATAACGTACTTTTTCCCAATCGCGTGAATACTGAATTTGTTGAGGTGATCGCGTCCGATCATGTTAAGATGCGTGTTTGGGAGCGGGGAGCTGGAGAAACCATGGCTTGTGGCACGGGAGCGTGTGCAGTGCTGGTTGCTGGCGTGATGCGTGGTTTGCTTAAGACCAAGGTTACGGTCGACTTGCCCGGTGGCTCGTTGATCATTGAATGGAAACAAGATAATCAGCACGTCTACCTGACAGGGGAGGCTGCTTTTGTATACGAGGGAGAATTATACTGACCTTCTTCCTACACATATCCTGAAGAGGTATCTTGGAAGGGCGTGTAAAATTGAATAGATTGATTATATGAGTGTTGCAGTAAATGAGCAATTTCTGGCTTTGACGGGCAGTTATTTGTTTTCCGAGGTGGCTCGGCGTGTCAAAGTCTTCCAGTTTCAGCATCCTGAGACTGACTTGGTTCGGATGGGCATCGGTGATGTGACCCGACCACTGCCTGAAGCTGTGGTGAAAGCCATGCACGCCGCCGTGGAGGAGTTATCGATTGCTGAAACGTTCAAAGGGTATGGGCCCGAACAAGGGTATGCGTTTCTTCGGGAACAGATTGTTCGTCACGATTTTGCAGAAAGAGGTCTGACTATCACATCAGAGGATGTGTTTATCAGCGATGGGTGCAAAAGTGATATGGGTAACATAGGAGGCATCCTAGGGGTTGATAACGTGGTTGCAGTAACAGACCCGGTCTATCCGGTCTATGTTGATGCGAATGTCATGGATGGTCGAGCTGGTGTGTTGAATGAAAGTGGTGCTTGGGGTCGAATTGAGTACCTGCACTGTGGTTCAGACAACCGTTTTGTTCCAGCATTGCCACAACGGCCTGTTGATATCATCTATTTGTGTTTTCCCAATAACCCGACAGGTACAACCCTGACGAGTAATGAATTAAAAAAGTGGGTGGATTACGCCTTAGAAACGGGCGCGTTAATTCTGTTTGATGCAGCCTATGAAGCGTTTATTGTCGAGCAGGATGTTCCCCACAGCATTTATGAGATACCTGGCGCTGAGCGTTGCGCCATTGAATTCAGAAGTTTTTCAAAGACAGCCGGTTTTACAGGGTTGCGTTGTGGTTACACCGTTGTTCCTAGATCGTTGATTGTAAGGGCCAAGGATGGTCGTGAAGTCTCGCTGAATGCACTTTGGAACAGACGACAGTCAACCAAATTCAATGGTGTTTCTTACGTGACGCAAAAAGCAGCAGAGGCAGTGTATTCTATAGAGGGAATGGCCCAATGCAAGGCAAACATTGCGTACTACTTGGAAAATGCAGCACTAATCCGTCAAGGATTGGAAGCCATGGATTGGGAAGTGTATGGAGGTGTAAATGCACCCTACATTTGGTTCAAAACACCCGACGGTAGTGATGACTGGGCTTTCTTCGACAGGTTATTGTCTGAAGTGCATGTAGTAAGCACGCCGGGCTCCGGATTTGGACCGAGTGGACAAGGCTATTTGAGGTTAACAGCCTTTGGAACAAGGAAATCTACCCTTGAAGGAGTGAGACGGTTGGCGACCATAAGATAAGAGTAAAACGTCAAAACGCGTGCTTTATTACGATGCGTTTCAGTACGATAATATATTTGCAGGTTTAGAGCGTTCAAGGTGAAAAAGATAAAAATAGATTAACCAATTAAACAGCAAGCGTATGTCATCACTTAGATTCCACCTAGTCAAAGAGGCTTTCTCACACAAGCCTGTATGTGTTCCTGTCCCTGAAAAGAAAACGTCCGAATACTACGGAATGAACGTTTTCAATCGGGAAAAGATGAGCAAATTTCTGTCAAAAGAAACCTTTAAGATTGTAACGGACGCCATCGATAATGGAACGCCTCTTGACCGTGAAATAGCCAATCATGTGGCTGCAGGAATGAAGATGTGGGCCATGGAAATGGGCGCAACGCATTATACGCACTGGTTTCATCCATTGACTGACGGAACGGCTGAAAAGCACGATTCCTTCATCGAACATGCAGGCATGGGTGCTGTTACTGAAGAATTTGAAGGCAAACTGTTGGCACAACAGGAACCGGATGCGTCCAGTTTCCCCAGCGGCGGCATACGCAATACGTTTGAAGCCAGGGGTTATACAGCTTGGGACCCTTCATCACCCGCTTTTATTGTTGACGATACCCTGTGTATTCCTACCATTTTTATATCGTACACCGGAGAGGCGCTCGACTACAAGACCCCACTGCTCAAAGCACTTGCTGCCGTTAATAAAGCTGCGACCGAAACCTGCAACTTTTTTGACCCTGCCGTCAAACGGGTTCAATCAAACCTTGGATGGGAACAAGAATACTTTTTGATTGACGAGTCGCTGTTCAGCGCACGTCCCGATTTGATGTTGACCGGTCGTACCTTGATGGGCCACGAGTCTGCCAAGAATCAACAGCTGGAAGACCATTATTTCGGATCCATTCCCGCCCGTGTGGCCGCTTTCATGAAAGAATTGGAATTTGAAGGCTACAAATTAGGCATGCCCCTCAAGACAAGACACAACGAGGTGGCTCCCAACCAGTTTGAGTTGGCTCCCATCTACGAGGAAACCAACCTGGCCGTAGACCACAACTTATTGGTGATGGATATCATGCATCGTATTGCCAACCGTCACAATTTCCGCGTGCTGCTACATGAGAAACCCTTTGCCGGTATCAACGGATCGGGTAAGCACAACAACTGGTCGTTGAGCACCGATACCGGTGTCAACTTGTTCAACCCGGCCAAGACAGCGGAAGGAAATTTATTGTATGTCACCTTCTTGGCCAACACGTTGATGGCCGTTTACAAGAGCAATGCCGTACTCAAGGCTTCCATCGCATCGGCCACCAACGAACACCGACTGGGTGCCAATGAGGCTCCTCCTGCCATTATTTCCGCCTTCTTGGGCGCACAAATAACCAGCGTACTTGATAAATTGGAAGCCAGCACCACCGATGAAGCCATCAAATTTGATGCCAAGGGCGTGTTGCACCTAAACGTGGGCCAAATTCCTGAACTGTTGATTGACAACACCGACCGTAACCGTACTTCTTCCTTCGCGTACACCGGAAACCGTTTCGAGTTCCGCGCCGTAGGTTCCTCCGCCAACTGTGCCTCTGCTATGACAGCGCTTAATACAGCTGTAGCAGCACAATTGACCGAGTTCAACGCTGAAGTCAAGAAACGCATCGCCGGTGGCGAAAACAAGGAAAAAGCCTTGTTTGCTGTTATCCGCGAATACATCACAGCATCAAAAGCCATCCGCTTCGACGGCAATGGTTACAGCGAGGAGTGGAAGATTGAGGCCGAAAAGAGGGGATTGGACTGCGAAGTAAGTGTACCGGTTCAATACGACGCCTACATGAAACCCGAAGTCGTTAAGATGTTTACCGACATGGGTGTCTTGACGAAGAAAGAACTTCACGCCCGTAACGAGGTGAAGTGGGAAACCTATACGAAAAAGATTCAGATTGAAGCAAGGGTACTGGGCGATATGGCCATGAACCACATCATTCCGGTTGCTACCCGTTACCAGTCTTCGTTGTTAGACAATGTATCAAAACTGAAAAGTCTGTACAGTGCCGAGAAATTTGAACGCCTGGGTGCTGAAAAACTGAATCTGATTGAGGAAATTGAATCGTACGTGGATAATGTACAAAGCTTGGTGGGCTTGATGATTGAAGCCCGCAAGGTTGCCAACCGTATTGAGGTTGAACGTGAGAAAGCAGTGGCTTACCACGATACCGTGTTGCCTTATTTCGAAAAGATCCGTTACAACATCGACAAACTCGAGTTGATTGTGGACAACGAAATGTGGCCTCTGCCTAAGTATCGCGAACTTTTGTTCATCCGCTAAAGAAGAAAGTCTTCATAGTTTTTTGGGTCAGAATGCCGAGAGGCGAAATTATGAAGCATAAACCGTTCTCCCAAGCGTGGGGGAACGGTTTAACTGTGAATTTAAGGTTTAATAGTATAAAGAGAAAAGAGATGGTTAACTATTTATCTCCTTTAGGTCTGTACGATCCTGAATTTGAGCACGATGCCTGTGGCGTCGGTTTTGTAGCTCGAATTACAGGTGAAAGAACGCATGACATTGTAGAAAGTGGACTTCAGGTTCTCGAGAACATGGTTCATCGCGGGGCGGAAGGTGCCGACCAGAAGACAGGGGATGGAGCCGGCATATTGGTTCAAATTCCCCATGAGTTTATCTTGTTGCAAGGCATTGCTGTACCGGAACGCGGTCATTATGGCACCGGACTGGTCTTTTTTCCACGTGCCAAACAGGAAGCTGACTTGTGCATGGAAATGCTTAGTTCCATTGTGAAGGCAGAAGGATTGACACTCTTGCACGTCAGAGATGTGCCTGTCAACAGCGACATACTGGGTGAAATTTCCCGGTCGAACGAACCTGTCATTCGGCAGATTGTGGTAACCGGTCCGGGAAAACCCGAAGAGTTGGAACGAAAACTATACATTGCCCGCAAAAAGGTGGAAAAGGCAGCCGCTCAGTCTATCCTGACTGAAAAGCGCAACTTCTACATTGTGAGTCTTTCTACGCAAAAGATGGTCTACAAGGGCATGCTTAGCTCGATGCAGTTGAGAGCGTACTTTCCCGACCTGAGCCATCCGAACTTTACCTCAGCCATCGCTTTGGTACATTCCCGTTTTAGTACCAATACTTTTCCCACCTGGGATTTGGCGCAGCCTTTCCGGCTGTTGGGACACAACGGGGAAATCAACACCATCAAGGGAAACCGCTTTTGGATGCAAGCCAGGGAAAGTGTACTAAAATCAGAGTTGTTGGGCAATCTCGAACCCCTGTATCCCATCCTGCAATCGGGCATGAGTGATTCCGGCTCGTTGGACAACATGCTGGAATTTCTAGTCATGGCTGGCAAACCCCTTCCACAGGCCTTGTCTATGTTGGTGCCCGATTCCTGGAACGATAAAAACCCAATTCCTGACAAGCTGAAGGCTTATTACGAGTACAACAGCACCATGATGGAACCCTGGGACGGTCCTGCTACCCTGCTGTTTTCAGACGGACGGTACGCAGGCGGCATGCTTGATCGAAATGGGCTTCGTCCGGCCCGGTATTTGATCACCACCGACGATGTCATGATTGTAGCCTCTGAAACCGGAGTACAGACATTCCCTGCCGAGAAAGTACGTGAAAAAGGACGCCTGAAACCCGGCAAGACACTGATGGTCGATACCCTTGAACATCGTGTGTACTATGATGCAGAACTGAAAGAGACCATTGCTTCCGAGCATCCCTACCGCGAATGGCTGGAGAAAAATCGCATCAAATTGGATGATTTATCTTCGGGCCGTGAGGTGAAGAACAACCTCTCCAACCTGAAGGCTAACATGCAAGCTTTCGGTTACACCAAAGAAGACATCGAACGGCTCATGATACCCATGGCCCTGGAAGGTAAGGAACCTGTCTCATCCATGGGCAACGATACCCCCATTGCTGTGCTTTCCGACAAGCCACAGCGCTTGTTTGCCTATTTCCGTCAATTGTTTGCCCAGGTTACCAACCCACCCATCGACCCCATACGTGAAGAACTGGTTATGTCGTTGACCGGTTTTATTGGTGCCCATCAGGCCAACCTGCTTGAACCCACTGCCGATTACTGCAAGGTGGTAAAATTGAAAAGCCCGGTGATCACCAATCGGGAATTCGACCTGTTGAAGAATATCCGTTACAAGCGCTTCTCTTCTGTTGAATTACCTATGTTATTTCCGGCAGTAGGTGGTACAAAAGCCCTTGAAAAGGCCGTCAATAGCCTGTGTATCAAGGCTGAGGAAGCAGTGGAAAACGGACACAATTACCTGATTCTCACGGATAGGGGCGTGAATGCCGACTTGGCAGCCATCCCCTCGTTATTGGCCGTTTCTGCCGTACACCATCACCTCATCGAATGCAGGAAACGCATGCAAATAGACATTGTGGTGGAAAGTGCCGAACCGAGAGAAATCATGCATTTTGCCCTCTTGTTTGGCTACGGAGCCAGCGTAATCAATCCTTACATGGCTTTTGCCGTGCTTGATGACTTGGTGGTACGAAAGGAAATCCAACTGGATTACGAAACCGCCGAAAAACATTACGTCAAATCCATCAACAAGGGCCTACTGAAAGTCCTTTCAAAAATGGGTATTTCCACCCTGCGCAGTTACCGGGGAGCCCAGATCTTTGAAGCCATCGGTATCAGTTCGGAAGTATTGCACCGCTACTTTGAAGGTACCGTCTCCAAGGTGGAAGGTATCACCCTGGAAGATATAGCCAGAGACGCCATCGTGATGCACAAAGCCGGATTCGGTGTCGATTCGATAAAGGAAATTGAAAACAAGGGCGTCTATTCCTGGCGAAAAGACGGGGAATTGCACGCCTGGAACCCTGAAACCATCGCTCGTTTGCAAATAGCGACGCGCACAGGATCGTGGGAAAAATTCACCGAATACGTAGAGGCCGTTGACCAAAAAGGGCATCCCATCTTCTTACGGGATTTCCTGGATTTCAATCACGAAACCGCCATTGATATTGATCAGGTAGAGCCTGCATCAGCCATTACCAAACGTTTTGTGACCGGAGCCATGTCTTACGGTTCCATTAGCCGTGAAGCCCATGAGGCTATGGCCATCGCCATGAATATCGTCGGCGGAAAGAGTAATACCGGCGAAGGCGGCGAAGATCCGATACGGTACAAACTGCGTCCGGACGGAACCAGCACCCGAAGTGCGATTAAACAAGTAGCTTCCGGACGTTTCGGCGTTACGGCTGAATATTTAGTCAATGCCGACGAGATCCAAATCAAGGTGGCCCAAGGTGCTAAACCCGGTGAAGGTGGACAACTTCCCGGCTACAAAGTCGATGAGATCATTGCCAAGACAAGGCACTCCATTCCCGGTATCTCGTTGATTTCACCGCCGCCCCACCACGACATTTACTCCATCGAGGATTTGGCGCAGTTGATTTTCGACTTAAAGAACGTCAACCCCCAAGCAAGGATCAGCGTAAAGCTCGTTTCCGAGAGCGGTGTGGGTACTGTGGCTGCCGGTGTAGCCAAAGCGAAAGCCGACATGATTCTGATCAGCGGGTGCGAAGGAGGTACGGGCGCAAGTCCGTCCAGTTCCATCAAACACGCTGGGCTACCGGTTGAAATCGGTTTAGCAGAAACCCAACAGACCTTGGTGCTGAATGGTTTGAGAGGGCAAGTTCGCCTACAAACAGACGGTCAGCTGAAAACAGGTAGAGATATCGTTATCTCCGCCATGCTGGGTGCCGAAGAATTTGGCTTTGCCACCAGCGCCCTGATTGTATTGGGTTGTGTGATGATGCGCAAGTGTCACCTGAACACCTGTCCGGTGGGAGTTGCCACACAAAACGAAGAATTGAGGAAGAAGTTTACCGGCAGGTATACCTACTTGGTGAATTTCTTTAATTTTCTAGCCGAAGACGTGCGTCGTAATTTGGCCGCAATGGGGTTCACCAAATTGGACGACATTGTGGGTAGAGCCGATTTGCTGCAGTTTGTTCCGAAAGACGACAACCCAAAGATGAAGAAATTGGATTTCTCGAAATTGCTGTATACGCTCCCCAGTGATTCAGGGAAGGCCATACGCAATATCAAACCCCAAATACACGCCATCAACGACGTGCAAGACCGATCCATTATCGAATTGGCCATGCCGGCACTGGAAATGCAAAGTCCCATCCAATTTACGCGTGAGATTCGCAACACCGACAGGACGGTTGGAGCCATGCTGAGCGGAGAGGTGGCCAAGCGCTACGGGAACGACGGCTTGCCCAATGATACGATCATATGTACGTTCAAAGGTTCAGCCGGACAAAGTTTCGGCGCTTTTTTGGCCAAAGGTATAACCTTCCGCTTGGAAGGAGACGCCAATGATTATCTAGGTAAAGGCTTATCCGGTGGACGCATTGTTGTAGTACCACCAGTGGGTACCACATTCGATCCCCACGAGAACATCATCGCAGGAAATACCCTGATGTATGGTGCGACCAGTGGAGAAGTGTACATTAACGGTCAGGCAGGCGAGCGATTCTGCGTACGCAACTCCGGCGCCATTGCTGTGGTTGAGGGAGCCGGAGACCATTGCTGCGAATACATGACAGGCGGTCGCACGGTGGTACTTGGCAAGACAGGTCGCAATTTCGCAGCCGGCATGTCGGGCGGTATCGCTTACGTGCTGGATGAAGACGGAGACTTCGACTTTTTCTGCAACATGCAGATGGTGGAACTCTCGCTTGTCGAGGACATGGCCGATAACCGGGAATTGCGCAACCTCATCGCCGCACACTACCGGTACACCCAAAGTCCAAAGGCGCGTCAAATCCTGGACAACTGGAACGAATACGTGGAGAAATTCATTCGTGTCATTCCCATCGAGTACAAAAAGGTGCTTCACGATGAAAAGATAGAAGCTGTCAAGAAAAAAATTGCTCAAGTAGAATACGACTATTAATATGGGAAATCCAAAAGCATTTTTGACCATAGACCGCAAGGAAGCCGGATACCGGCCTATACACGAGCGGAAAACCGATTTCGGTGAAGTGGAACAAACCTTAAGCAACGCCGACAGGATGTTGCAGGCATCGCGTTGCATGGATTGCGGCGTACCCTTCTGTCACTGGGCCTGTCCTCTTGGCAACAAGATGCCCGAATACCAAGATTTGTTGTACAAAGGAAAGTGGAAGGAAGCCTACGAAATACTCAATGAAACGCTCGATTTTCCCGAATTCACAGGTCGGGTTTGCCCCGCACTCTGCGAGAAATCCTGTGTGCTGAACATAGACCACAAGGCAGTGACCATTCGCGAAAACGAAGCAGCCGTCACCGAGAGAGCCTGGTCTGAGGGTTGGATCGTACCAAATCCTCCCAAAAAGAGGACAGGCCACAAGGTGGCTGTCATTGGCAGCGGCCCTGCAGGCCTTGTGGTGGCCAACCGGCTCAACCGCATGGGACACGAAGTTACAGTATTTGAGAAAGATCCCTTCATGGGAGGACTGATGCGTTTCGGCATTCCTAATTTCAAATTAAGCAAGACCATCATTGATAGAAGGCTGGCTCTGTTGGAAACTGAAGGCATTCATTTCGTTGCCAATACGGAAGTGGGAAAGGATATTACCCTTGAAACGCTGAAAAAAGACTATTCAGCAATCTGTCTGGCTATGGGTGCCGGAGTTGCCAGAGATCTGTCCGTGGAAGGTCGCAACCTCAAAGGCATTCATTTGGCGATGGAATTGCTTTCGCAACAAAACCGACAGTTGATGGGGTTGACGTTGGAAAACGAACCCATCACAGCTAAAGATAAGCACGTGTTGGTTATTGGCGGTGGTGATACCGGATCCGATTGCGTTGGCACCTCGGGCCGTCACCATGCAACGCAGGTGACCCAGATAGAATTATTACCCCAACCGCCGGTTGGTGACAACCCACAGACGCCCTGGCCTTATTATCCGAATATCCTCAAGACCTCTACTTCCCATGAGGAAGGATGTGAACGACGCTGGAGCTTAACCACGAAGCGGTTTATCGGAAAGGATGGACACGTGACAGGAGCCGAGGTAGTCTCCGTTGAATGGGTGAAAGACCCGGAGAGTGGACGGATGCAGATGAAAGAAGTCGGCAAATCTGAAATCATCAAAGCCGATTTGATTTTACTGGCCATGGGCTTTACTCAACCCGAACACGAAGGTTTGCTGGATATGCTGGGTGTAGACTACGACCCCAGGGGCAATGTGAAAACCGGACGTACCACCGAATCATCGGTTAAGGGAGTGTTCGCTGCAGGAGACGTGGCTACAGGCGCCAGTTTGGTGGTACGGGCGATGGCTTCCGGCCGTCAAATGGCCGAGTCGGTTAATACCTATCTGGCTGGAAAGTAGTTCACAACACATACTGAAATAACAAACCCATCCTGAAAGGATGCCAAAAGGCACCTTCAGGGTGGGTTTGTTGTTCGTGCACTACATTTTTGGTCTTACTTATTTCCGAAGTGAATCAAAATTCGTATTATTGTCTTTGAATTCAACCATGAAACACCTCCTCCTTCTACTTACGGTATTCGCTGTGTTTGGTCTACAGGCCGAAAACAGGATTTTGCATACCCTCTACACGACCGACGATGGTTTGTCTCAAAACCGGGTCACGGACATAGAGCAAGATCAACGAGGTTTTCTCTGGTTTGCCACCTGGGACGGTCTTAACTGTTTCGATGGAAAGCATTTTCGTGTTTTAAAAGGCGTTTCCGGTGATCCGGAAGGGTTTGACAACAGCCGATTGATTTCAGTTAAGGTTGATGCTCACGGGTATTTGTGGTTGTTGACAAGTTACGGTGAGGTGTTTCGCTTCAATCCGAGCACGGAAAAATTCAAGCGCTTGTCGTACAATTTGGCTACCCAATCCGGTTTGATCAATCAATCCATCTCTCGCATTGTCGTGTTGAAAAGTGACAAAATAGCGTTGCTTTCATCTAATGGGAGTTACATCCTACGCATCAATCCAGATGGCTCCGTCGGAAAAAGTATATACATGAGCCTTGAAAACGGTAAGCTGGCCGGAAATTTAGTGAACAGTGTTTTTTCGGATGAAATGGACGACGTTTGGTTTCTAACAAACACCGGAATCACGAACTACAATTACACATTCAACCGTACCCAGCACTACTTTCATCAGGAAAAGAACAAGGATTCATTCAGGTGCTCGTTTCAACTGGAAAAACGGTTGTACTTCGGTACAGAATCCGGTCAGGTTTGGTACCGTATCAAGGGAAATAATTCGTTTTACGGCAAGCGGATTTCCCACTCGGCTCCGATTACCGGTATTTGCCGGCTTCCTAACGACAAACTGATGATAACCACCTTAGGCGAAGGGGTTTATATAACCGATTTGGAGCTAAGGGAATGGAAGCATTTCAAGACAGCGACCCATCCAGAATTAGGTAGCAACAGTGTGAAATCACTTTATGTAGATAATTATGGTTTAATCTGGTTGGATGTTGAGGCAACAGGATTTGTCTATTATGAACCCATACAGGACAAGCTGCATCATCTAGCTACGCAGACAGAACCAATGAAGGTATTACCTTCCGGCCGATTGAGTTTAAGGGTGTTGGATGATAACCGTGAACACACCTGGTTGTACTCCCTAAACGGAGGCCTATTCACGTTTGACAGGACAAACGATCAGGTAAAACCCGTAAAACCTGTAAATAATCCGTTAGGTGCACAAGATCTCCAGTTGTTGACTGATGCCTTGGTAGATAAGGATGGTGATTTATGGATCAGTACCGGAGAACCACGGTTGGAAAAGATCACGGTTGAGGCTCAAAAATTTGTGTTCACCCCCATCCCCTCAATCCAGCATGATAAGGATGGATCTGAGGTCAGAACCGTGTTCGAAGACAGTCGAAAACGAATCTGGGTGTGTGATAAAGAGGGGAAGATTCAAGTGATGGATGAAAACAGACGCACACTGGGTTGGTTGCAACGTGACGGCACACTTTCACGCACGGAGCATGCAACCGACATGAAGGTGTACGACATGATAGAAGATAAAAAAGGGCGCATCTGGATGGCCTGCAAGGGTGTAGGGGTCGTGTTGTTACGCGATAAGAAAGGGCAGGCACCCGCGTTTACGATGCGTTTTCTTAACCGTGAAGCGAATGTCAACGCGCGTCCCAATTCCGCATTGTGTTATGCGTTGTTGGAGGATTCGTACGGCCGAATTTGGGTGGGAACGTTTGAAGGCGGGCTCAACCTGATTATCGAAACCAAAAATTCATTTAGGGTATTGCACAGTCGCACTGGTTTAACTGCTTATCCCATGGATGGTTTTTCAAGAATTCGGGATTTGGCAGCTGACAAGACTGGAGTGATTTGGGTAGCAACTGACAATGGGTTGGTGGCCTTTGACTCGAATTTCTCAGATCTCGCGAAAATTCGATGGTACACCTACCGGAGAAACGGATTGGACCCCGGAAGCCTTAGAACCAATGATGTTCACTGCATTCATATTGATAAGCAAAACAACCGGTGGTTCGGTACGTTCGGAGGTGGATTGAATGTGCTCGATGGCAAGGTGAAACTGGGAGAAAAGGCCAGCTTCCGTTCTTTTACACAGAAAGAAGGCATGCCCAGCGATATCGTGCTCAGCATTGAAGAAGATTTCCAGGGGTTTCTATGGTTGTTTTCAGAGAATAGCATTACCCGGTTTGACACGAAAACAGCAAACAAGGACGTATATAATAAGGATTACGGACTTGACCCCGTGCTCTTTTCTGAATCATCCACCTTTTTTTCGCACAAAGGTGATATGTACGCCGGCACTATGAAAGGCTACTATCAGTTCAATCCATCCACCGTAAAAAAAGCGACCTTTTCTACTCCCTTGTATTTTACCGGTTTTTTCCTGTTCGATAAGGAAATAGTACCCAACGAGTCCGACGGCCTATTAAGCAGCAGTGTGGACGGTATGAATCGCATTGTATTGAAAAAAGAACAGTCGATTTTCAGCATCGAGTTTGCCGCGCTTGATTTCAGGAACCCAAACAACATCCAGTATGCGTACAAATTGGAACCGGTTGACACCAATTGGGTAGTGCTCAATAAATTGAATCGAATCACCTTCTCCCGTCTTAACGCAGGCGAATACACCTTAAAGGTTCGATCCACCAACAGCGAAGGGGTATGGATGAACAACGAACGCAGCCTGCGACTGGTTATCCAGCCATCTTTTTGGGCAACCACCTGGGCCATCATTTTGTATGTCCTGATTGGGGGTTTGATGATTTTTTTCGCACTGAAGATGTTTGTGAATAAATTCAATTCACGCAGTAAGGATTTCCTTGAAATGAAAGTCGGCGATGCAAAAAAACAATTTCTGGCCAATGTGACCCGCGAATTGCACATTCCGTTGATGCTGATAGAAGGGCCTGTTGAACAAATAGCCAAGGATAAAGGGTTATCCTTCGACTCCAGGAATAACCTATCTATTGTACAACGAAATATCAATCGGATGATAGGCCTTGTCAACCGCATTCATGATTTTCAGAAGAATCAGGATCAAAAAATGACGCTAATGGTGGAGGAAACCCCCATTGGTGCCTTGTGCAATAAGATTGCCGGTAATTTTGTGCCCGTTGCCCAGGAACGCGGCATACACTTAGCGTACAACGATCAGTCAAACGGTGTGGAGGTGTACCTGGACAAAGAAAAATTTGACACCATCTTGCACATCCTGTTGACAAACGCCATACGGTTTACGCAAGGAGAAAAGGCCGTATCCTTGAGCGTACAGCAAGATGAAAACGGTGTGATTGTGACTGTGGCCGATGAGGGAATAGGCATATCGAAAGAAAACATGCCGTTTATTTTTGACCGATTCAACGCTGTAGAAGAAATAACTGCCGAAAGCGGGATTGGCATTGGATTGATTTTGGCGAAGGAACTGGTCGAACTGCACGGGGGTAGCATCCATGTATCCAGTCAGGAAGGGATTGGCACCTCGTTTGAACTCCATTTCATGCTGGGAAAAGATCATTTTCCCAATACGGGTGTGGTGCTATTTCAATCCGAATTTTACCCGGGTGAGATACACGATGAAGAGGCAAATACGTGCTTGGATCATGACGTACTGGATCAATACGATCAACAGCAGTTGTTCATGGTGGTTGAAGATCAACCAAACCCCGAACTGTCAATTTCAACGTTAATGGCCGATCATTTTCGAGTGGCTGCCAGCAGAAACACCCCTCAAACGTGGAGTGAGGTAAACCGTTTGATGCCCGATTATCTCATTATCGATAGTGACTTTTCCGGTGATGGCGGACTTGGTCTGATTGAGCATATAAAAGAAAATAAGCTGACCTGTCATATCCCCGTAATTTTGGTGGCAAACAGGTTGGTAGAAGCCTTGAGCCCAACCAGTCTGCCGGAAGGAGTAGAGGAATTGATTACCAGGCCATTCAGTGCGTCTTATTTGGAGGCACGCATGGAACAGCTTTTCCTAAGAAGGGTTCAAGGGCGCGAGAAGCTGAGGAAAGACGTACTGGATGCCATCACCCATACTTTTGTTACAAAAGTGCCTATCGAGCCCTCCGATGCTGAATTTTTACGTCGTGTTATGGAATTTCTCACCGAGAACTTGTCGAACAGCAAATTGACCGTCAATCTGCTTATTTCAGTCATTGGAATGGGAAAAAGTCCGTTTGTCGGTAAATTGAAAAGTTTGTTGGGACTTTCTCCGAACGAATTGATCCGTGAAATTCGGTTGAAGCATGCCATGGAACTATTGGGGTCGGGGAGATACAATGTCTCGGAAGTGGTTATCCAAGTTGGAATGACAGATGTGAATGTGTTCTGCAATTGCTTCAAGCAACACGTTGGACTCACTCCCTACGAGTATAGGAGCAAGGCCGCCACGCTTCAAAAATAGGATATTGGCTGGGTAGTGCACCCGACACGCAGTAAAGGCTTTAACGAAGATTCAGTATGTGCAATTTTTGCACATACTGCTGCCGACGGAAAAAAAGGGTCAACGTAGTTTTATAATCTGGATACAATCACACCCCGTAACTAGGCAGGCTGTTATACCGAACGAATTTCCTACTGGTTTATTCCCACTCGATGGTGGCGGGGGGTTTGGAAGAGATGTCGTAGGTGACGCGGTTCACGCCCTTCACTTTGTTGATGATCTCGTTGGAAACCTTGGCCAGGAACTCGTAGGGGAGGTGAGCCCAGTCGGCTGTCATGGCATCGGTTGAGGTCACGGCACGCAGGGCAACCGCGTTCTCATAGGTACGTTCGTCGCCCATGACACCTACTGAGCGAATGGGCAGCAAGATGACACCGGCTTGCCAAACACTGTCGTATAAATTGGCGTCGCGGAGGGCATCGATGAAGATGGCGTCGGCCTCCTGAGCAATGCGGACTTTATCTTCGGTGATGTCACCCAGGATGCGAACGGCAAGACCGGGTCCGGGGAAAGGTTGACGCTTAATCAGGTGAGGCATCATGCCCAATTCGGTGCCTACGCGGCGGACCTCGTCTTTAAACAACAGACGTAGCGGTTCGCACAACTTCAGGTTCATCTTTTCGGGCAGGCCGCCCACGTTGTGGTGCGACTTGATGACGGTACCCGTGATGGACAGCGATTCAATGCAGTCGGGGTAGATGGTGCCTTGGGCCAGCCATTTCACATCTTCGATTTTGCGAGCTTCTTCATCGAACACGTCGATGAATCCTTTGCCAATAATCTTACGTTTATGTTCGGGATCGGAAATGCCTTCCAGTTCCTCGTAGAACCGCTTCTTGGCGTTGATACCGATCACGTTCAGACCAAGGTGTTCGTAATCGTGTATGACGTTCTCAAATTCGTTTTTACGAAGTAAGCCGTGATCCACAAAAATACAGGTGAGGTTTTTGCCGATGGCCCTATGGAGCAATACGGCAGCAACGGAAGAATCCACGCCGCCCGACAGCCCCAACACGACCTTGTCGTTGCCCAGTTGTTGGCGAAGATTGGCCACCGTGGTTTCAATAAAGGAGGCAGCCGACCAATTCTTTGCACAGCCGCAGATGGTCAGGAAGTTATCCAGTAGCACCGAGCCCTGAAGGGTATGGAATACCTCGGGGTGAAATTGCACGCCAAAGGTATCTTCTCCTTTTATGCGGTAAGCGGCAATGGGTACATCTTTGGTGGAAGCAATGATTTCAAAGCTTTCCGGTATGTTGGTGATGGTGTCACCGTGTGACATCCAGATTTGCGAGTTGTCGGAAAAACCTTCCAGCAAGCGGTTGCCGGCCTTGTAACTCGTGATGTTGGCGCGGCCGTATTCCCTTGATCCGGCAGGCTCTACGCTTCCTCCCGCCGATTGGGCGATGAGTTGCGCGCCGTAACAAATCCCCAGCACCGGGTACTTGCTCCTGATGAGGCTGACATCAGTCTTGAAGGCGGAGGCATCATACACGGAAAACGGACTGCCAGACAGGATGACACCCTTTACATCGGTGGCATCGTGGGGAAATTTGTTGTAAGGCAGGATTTCGCAATAGGTGTTCAACTCGCGAACGCGTCTGGCGATTAACTGGGTAGTCTGTGAACCGAAGTCAAGGATGATGATTCTTTCTTGCATGGGAAATACGCTAAAAAGTTAGTGCACAAAGGTAACAAAAATTGTGCTTTTGCCCAAGCTCAATGCGATCGGTTCCGTCTTTTTGGCTTGTAGAACAGGCTTACAATGGCCAGCGCTACGACAAGCTCCAATACGATTAAGGTACGCGATGGTTGAAAAATATCCGTTGTTTTTCAAAATAAAATGAAGAATTCGGAGTTTTTACAGTGTACAAGCGTTACATCCATGAAGAAATACCTGCTTTATTCCTTAGTTTTCTTGGCAGTGACCATCCTGCTGATTTCCTGCAAGGCCCCTTGTGGTTGCGGCAACTGAGTATCCCTAAAAAATATGCGAAAAAGTGTGACTTTTTCGGACAAAAATTGTAATTTTGTAGGCGATTTTAAGTACACACTAAAAATTCCAACAAAACAATGATTAAGGTAGGTATTAACGGCTTTGGCCGTATCGGCCGCTTGGTTTTCCGTGCCGCTCAAGAAAGAAACGACGTTCAAGTCGTTGCAGTAAATGACCCGTTCTTGGATCTGGATTACCTGATTTACATGTTGAACTACGATACCGTTCATGGTAGATTTCAAGGTACTGCCGAAAACAAAGACGGCAAATTGATGATCAACGGTAAAGAAGTTAAGTTCTTTGCAGAAAAAGATCCTGCTGCCATTGGCTGGGGTGCTTCCGGTGCCGATTATGTTGTTGAATCAACCGGTGTTTTTACTACTATTGATAAGGCTTCCGCTCACTTGAAAGGTGGCGCCAAGAAAGTCGTTATCTCCGCTCCCTCTGCTGACGCTCCTATGTTCGTCTGCGGTGTGAACCTCGAAGCATACAAGAAGGACATGGACATTGTTTCCAATGCTTCTTGCACCACTAACTGCTTGGCTCCTTTGGCCAAAGTTATCAACGACAACTTCGGTATCGTTGAAGGCTTGATGACCACCGTCCATGCAGCCACCAACACCCAAAAAACGGTTGACGCTCCTTCCTCCAAAGACTGGAGAGGTGGCCGTTCCATCCTGGGTAACATCATTCCTTCTTCCACCGGTGCCGCTAAGGCTGTAGGTAAGGTTATTCCTGCCTTGAACGGTAAGTTGACCGGTATGGCTTTCCGTGTTCCTACTGCTGACGTGTCTGTTGTTGACTTGACCGTCCGTTTGGAAAAAGCTGCCAGCTACGATGAAATCAAGGCTGCTATCAAGAAAGCTTCCGAAAACGAAATGAAGGGTATCCTCGGTTACACCGAAGACTCCGTTGTTTCTACCGACTTCATCCACGAAACCCGTACCTCTGTATTTGATGCAAATGCAGGTATCGCGTTGAACGGCAACTTTGTTAAACTGGTTAGCTGGTATGACAACGAATGGGGTTATTCAAACAAAGTATTGGATCTGATTGCCCACATGGACAGCGTGAAGTAATTCACCGTCTTTTACCATTAAAGAAATGCCCCGAAGCTTAGCTTCGGGGCATTTCTTTAATAGCTTGTTTGTTTGGTGGAGAAGTTGAGCTGTATTTCTGGAATTTGGAACGCGTTGGGATCTATAGGTATGGGATCAACTATCCACCATTCATCAATAAACGTGTATCCGATTGACAACGAAGTGTTTTTATCCATGAGTTCGCTCAACGTATACTGATTCTCTTTCCCATTTATCGGTGACGGTTGAAGTATGAAACCACGAACATGCATGCTGTCGCCCTTGATGTTTACACGAAAGGTATTGGCCAATCCCATATCTCTTCCGTCGTCGCTCTTTTGATAGATAACAAGTTTTCCATCGCTGAACAGAGCATATTCACCATCTTTAGCAACCATTACCCTGTTTTTTGAATGAAACGTTCTAATAAGTCTATTGTCTTTAGTAAAAAGCATTTTTTGTTTGTCAATCGTAAACGAGCTTCCCGACGCATGTTGTATGGTAGTATCCTTGTTGCCGGACAATACCCACCTGCCTATCAATTGACTCATGATTGGATATTCAGCCTGGATGTGACAAACACATACAACGCCGAGAATCAAGCATAAAAACAACTTTTTCATGATTTCAGCATTGAAGGTTGGTATAGGAAAGTTTATTGATTTCAAACAGCCCCTTGTCGGTGAGTTTCAGCTCGGGAATGCAGGCAAGGGACATAAAGGCTAAGGTCATGAACGGAGCATTCAGGGTGGAGCCCATCCGCTTGGCCAAGGCGTCCGCCTGTTCGTAAAGCATGGCTACTTCCAAACCGTCTTTATCGGACATAATGCCACCAATGGGCAAGGGGAGGAGGCAACTTTCCTGCTCATCCATGGCCAGAATGCCGCCCTTGGTTTCGATGATGCGGTTGATGGCTTGAACCAGCATGTCATCGGAGGTGCCAACGGCTACGATGTTGTGGCTGTCGTGGGCTACGGTGGACACCAGTGCGCCCCGTTTCAGTCCGAAGTTCTTAATGAATCCGATGGCAGGGCGGGACGGTTGGTAACGGTTGTAAACCACCAGTTTGAGGCTGTCGGTCTCCGTATTGGATACCAGGTTATTATCGACAATGGTAGGTGGAACCTGCTCGCAGGGAGTGTAGAGCTGGTCGTTCAAGGCTACGATGACGTTAAGAGGGGAGCCCTTGGGTTCCACGCGGAGGTCTTCAGCCGTAATGGATTCTGCCCGGAAGGCATTGATGGGAGGTGAGGGCGCCTTGCGCGCAACCAGCGTTTGACCGTCTTCTGCCACAACAACGCCATCTATCCATGTACGCTTCACCCTGAATCCATGCAGGTTATCCACAGCGATAAAGTCGGCGGAATCACCCACTTGAAGCAAACCAAGATTCAAGTTGTAGTGCTTGTTGGGATTGAGCGTGCAGGCCCGTATTACGGAAATCGGGTCGTATCCCAGATGGATGGCTCTGCGCACCAAGGCATCTATATGGCCGTAGTTTAATAGGTCGTTGGGGTGCAAGTCGTCCGAGCAAAACAGGATGCGGTCGGGGTGAGTGGCCAGCAGGGGAATGAGCGCATCAAAATTCTTGGCGGCACTGCCCTCACGGATTTGAATGTTCATGCCCAACGCAATCTTTTCCAATGCTTCCTGTAGAGTCACACATTCGTGGTCGGTGGAAATACCGGCCTCGACGTAGGTTTTCAGGTCGTCACCCGACAAGCCGGGAGCATGACCGTCTATGCGTTTGTCCACATCGATGGCCGCCTGTAATTTGAGCATGACCTGTTCATCGTGGAACACAACGCCGGGAAAGTTCATCATTTCTGCCAGAAAGTGGATGTCATCCCGTTTGAGCAGCTGTTTGATAGCTGACGCATTGAGCGTGGCGCCCGACGTTTCAAAGGAAGTGGCCGGAACACAGGAGGGGGCTCCGAAGTAAAACTTCAGCGGTGTTTGTTTGCTGCTTGAAATCATGAAATCTACACCGGGAATGCCGCAGACATTGGCTATTTCGTGGGGGTCGCTTACGCAGGCCACCGTGCCGTGGGGGAGTGCGAGCCTGGCAAATTCCGAGGGAGACATCATGGAACTCTCGATGTGGATGTGGGCATCCACCAGTCCCGGCAAGATGTACTGGTCCTCGACACTGTCGGCGGAAACGATGTTGACGATGCGCCCTTCCTCTATATATAGCGTGCCGTCAAAAATCGTACCGCCGACAACATCAACGATATGGCCTGATAGTTTTTCCATGGCAGCAACTTATTTCTACGAAAATAGACATAAATGCTGAACGTTGGTTGCTTCCTTGAAAAATCAATACCCGGATACTTGTCAACGATTCAGGTATTTCTTGATGGCAACGGTTGGGTCTCCTGTCAAGTTGCTGTTTATCACGTTCCCATTTTTGCCAATCAAAACACAACGTGGTATTGCGTCAAAGGAAAACAAGTTCCTGAATAGAATGAATTCCCCATCCGAAACGCGGAAGCTATTCACCAGTTCCTGGTTCTTTACAAACTTCATATAGGCATCGAACGGAGAGGTCGAAATGTCAGTAATAAAAACAAAGGCAACCTCGGGGTCGTTGGCATAGGCTTTCCGGAAGTCAAACAACCGTTCGATGTTGCCGATGCAAGGCCCGCAGGTTGTTGCCCAAAAATCTACAAACACCAATTTGCCTTTGAAAGGATCGATGATGCGTTTGAAAACTTCGGCTGCTTTGTCCTTCGGTAATTCAGTTGCTGGTTGTTCGCTTAATTGTGCTACCGGTTGTTTGCCTAATTGTTTTGCCAGTTGTTCCCTTGCCCTTGCTTTAGACAAACGTTGGGATTCGGAGGTCGTATCTTTGCTGTATTGCGCCTCAAGCAAACGTTTTGCTTCCGCTTTGAAGAAGGGTTGTGTCAAATAGGTGTCAAGCCTGTTCACCAGATTTGTTCCATCGTTCTTGTTCATGTTTTTTAAATTGCCTTTCAATTGTCGGAGTCGGATGATTTCTGTTGTCAGATTGGGTGAGATTCCCAACTTGCTAAACAGGGTGGAATCGTTGCGTTTCCATCTGATTTCCGTCACTTCGTAATTTGGGGTACGTTTCAAAGGCTTGATATAACTGTCATTATAGGCCTTTTGCTGGGTTTGATAGTTATTGGATAAACTGAGATTACCCTTTGAAATAACCTCCATCTGAGCTGTTGTCAATGATTTTCCGGAAGGGTTTTCGCGGAAGTCTAAGTATTCCTTTTCCTCGGGAGTGAGGGTGATGTTGCAGTCTTCAACCAGGAATTTCAAAAACGTTTTAGCCGGTTTTGGATCAATTTGTAACGGTTCATTGTTCACATAGATCGTGGAGTTTTCAAACAATTCGATAAAGCTTGAGTAATTAGTGGAAATCAGCATACGCGGGTCATTCAACGGCATTTTCTTGAGAAAACTGTAGTAGTCGGATTCGATTAATGGCTCCATTTTTAGTGTGGTGTCCCTCTGTAAGATTTTATATTCCCGTCCAAAGTCCATCAATTCAGTGCTGTAGTCGCAATAGGCGACGAACCGGGCAATATCGATGGCTTCAGCGCTGTAGTTGTTTTCTTTTTGTTCAACGGACAAGAGCGTTTCGTAAGCACGCAGTTTTTGTGCTTGCTTGTCGAAAAATTCCCGAGGAGTTTGTTTGTTCACTCCGTTTCTGATGTAGGCAAAGTCTGTACTCAGTTTGCTGATGGTTTGCAGCTGTTGGTTGATGGTGGCCAAGGGACCGTAGAACTGTATCAACTTGGATTGGTTTTTGCCTCTGAAAAGAAACAGGTCTTTCCAATCTAGCACCATACCCAACACCTGGCCGGGTTCCAGATAGATAATAAATGGTGAGCCATCAATTTCCAGTTCCACTTGTTTCAGGTTGGTCAATGGCAGCGCAAACTCGAAACGACCAGTGGGTTGAATCTCAAAAGCAACCGGTTGTGTTTCAACTGTCAAATCGTTAGTGACAAAACGGACAACGCCCCAGCTTGTTTTGCTGTGCAGTGTGTTGAAACCGGTAATGTAACCACGACAGAAGGCAGAATCGCCCCGAAAAAAGGTCTGCGGGGTAAAAGGTTTCCTGGCGGGAGATGTAGCCGCCTTGTTCTTGACCCAGTTGATGGAGGCTTCATTGCTGGTTGTTGCGTTGGTTGCTGGCTTGACAAATTGGGATGAACGCACCCACCATTCATCAATTAGGATGGATTCATATTTCTCTACGGGTAATCCATTGCTCTGTGACATGTAGAAACCATACAGGTGCAGGCTGTCTCCCCGGAGTTCGATGGGGTACGTGTTTGCCACCCCATTGAGTGTGCCATCGGTGTTCTGGTGGATGGTGGAAAGTTTACCATCACTGAATACATAATATTGTCCTGTGTTGTACAATGAGATACTACCTGCTGAACTGGTGGCGCTGAAAAAATAATTGTCCTCCGAAAAATACAATTTTCGGTACGGGCTTTTCGCAGACAATTGATTGGCGTCCGTTAATTTCCACCAACCCAGAAGTTGACTTTTGGTCGGTGTTTTGGCTGTGGCCGGGCAAATGAATAGGATGCCCAGTACCATAAAGAAAAGTAGTTTTTTCATGGTCTACAAAGTTAATGGAAAAATGGATTAATGTGCTTTTCTAATAGTTGCTAAAAGGCTGAATAATAGAATGGTTATAGATTTATTATTGCATTTATACATGAACGAGTCATTGTGGTCTGAGGATAGAAACTATTAATATCCGCATAACTCATAATTATAGATGTTTTTATGCTGAATTTGTTAGCCTGCGCAAGGGTTAATATATGTTAATCGTAAAAGTTGCTACCTGCTGGAAATACTCATTTTTTTTCAAAAACAGTACATGGTACATTTCTGACTATCTTTGAGGTTCCAATTAATCAGTTTCAAAAAAGTTCGATGTTGCCCCTTCATCCCTTAATCGCCCTGCTCGGCCCCACCGCCTGCGGCAAGACCAAATTGGCCGTGCGCTTGGCCGCTGCTATTGACGGAGAAATACTGAGTGCCGATTCAAGGCAGGTATACAGAGGTATGGATATAGGAACAGGTAAAGACCTGAGCGAATACAACTTGCACGGAAAATCCATTCCCTACCACTTGATTGACCTGGTGGATGCCGGTTACAAGTACAATGTGTTTGAATACCAGCGGGATTTCTTGAATGCTTGGGAAACTGTTGTACAAAGAGGAAAGCAACCCATTCTCTGCGGAGGAACCGGGTTATACCTTGAAGCAGTGTTGAGAGGATATAAGTTGTTGGAGGTTCCGGCAGACACTGAACTGAGAGAACGGTTGTCAACGAGGTCTTTGCCAGAACTTGAACGGCTGTTGTCCTCGTTCAAGACCCTGCATAATTCAACCGATGTGGATACCGTGAAGCGGGCCATCCGCGCCATCGAGATTGAAACCTATTACCAGGATCATCCTGAATTGTCGGCCGATTACCCGCGCATTCCATCCATCGTCTTCGGTCTGGAACTGGATCGGGAAATAAGGCGCAAACGCATCACCGACCGCCTCAAGGCACGTTTGGATGAAGGTATGGTGGAAGAAATCAGGAAGCTGTTGGAACGGGTCTCTGCCGAAGATCTGTTGTATTACGGCCTGGAATATAAGTTTGTGGGGCAGTATGTGCTGGGGCAACTAACGTATGAAGACCTGTTCCGGCAACTGGAGGTGGCCATTCATCAGTTTGCCAAGCGGCAGATGACCTGGTTTAGAGGCATGGAACGTAGGGGTGTGACCATTCATTGGCTGGATGCCGCTGAGGATCCGGAACGTCTGGTGGAACAACTGGTGGAAGTGGTTAACCGAGTCGGCTGATTTTGCGCAATTTTTCCTCGTCGATAATCTTGATGCGGCGACCGTCCATAGCGATGACGCGTTCGGAAACGAACATGGAGAGCGTTCGTATGGCATTTGAAGTGGTCATGTTCGACAGGTTGGCCAAATCCTCCCGTGACAGGTACACGTTGATTGTAGCACCGTCTTCTTCCAAGCCGTAATTGTCGCTCATGAAAATCAGCGATTCGGCCAGTCTGCCCCTGATGTGTTTCTGTGTGAGGTTTACCTGGCGAGAGTCGGAAATACCCAAATCAATCGCCAATCGACGGATAAAAAAGTTGGCCACGAGCGGGTTTTGAAGGGTGAGTTTCAACAGCACGTCCCTTGGTAGCAAAACAACTGTGGACAGTTCAAAAGCGCAGGCGGTGGTGTTGAAATTGCCTTCGGCAAAAATTGCCCTGTAGGCGAAGTAACTAACGGGTTGAAGGATGCGTACAATCTGGTTCCTGCCCCCTACGCCTTCCTTGTAAATCTTAATCTTTCCCTGGGTGAGGCTCATCATGTGAGTCGGCTTGTCTCCCTCGTAGTGCAGGATTTCGTTCTTTTTAAACTGCTGTACCAAGTAGTTCGACCGGAGATAGTCCTTTTCTTCCGGGGTCAGTAGGCTCCAGATCTCGGTGAGACGTTCCAATTCCTTGTCATCGGCAGGTGCCTGTTTCTTCACCATGTTCTGTTATATAACATAATTGTACAACGCAAAAATAGACGATAAAATGGAAATAACAAACAGGTAACCTTCTTTTTGTTCAATGCCGCTGTTCGGTTGCAAATCGTCTTCTGTTTGCCTTTTTTTGGCGTTTTTTTGTTATCTTCGCCGGTTAAAAAGTAGCTTCATCATGATACATCAGGTAACACCGGAAAATACGGCCATATTGTTGATTCACTGCCCGGACCAGAAAGGCATTCTGGCTGCTGTGACCGACTTTATCAACGTGAATAAGGGCAACATACTCTATTTGGACCAACACGTAGACCGTAAGGCCAATGTGTTTTTCATGCGTGTGGAATGGTCACTTGAGCAGTTCATGATTCCTCGGGAAAAGATTGAAGACTACTTCCAAACCTTGTTTGCTACGAAGTTCGGCATGGATTTTCGGTTGTATTTCGGAAACGTGAAACCGAAAATGGCGCTCTTTGTTTCCAAATTGTCTCACTGCCTGTACGACCTGTTGGCGCACTACGACGCCGGTGACTGGAACGTCGAAATCGCCTGTGTGATTAGCAATCACCCGGACATGGAAAGCATTGTGTCCAAGTTTGACATCCCCTTCCATTACTTCCCCGTTACCAAGGAAAATAAAGACGCGCAGGAAGTGAGGGAGATGGAACTCTTGTCCTCCTATGGCGTTAACTTCATTGTACTGGCACGGTATATGCAAATCATATCGGACGATTTTGTTTCGGCTTATCCAAACAAGATTATCAATATTCACCATTCCACCTTGCCCGCCTTTGTGGGAGCCAAACCCTACCACGCTGCCTACGAACGTGGCGTGAAGATCATCGGGGCTACCAGCCACTATGTGACCACTGATTTGGATGCCGGCCCCATCATTGAACAAGATGTGGCCCGCATTTCTCACAAAGACACCGTTGACATGATGGTTCGCAGGGGTCAAGACATTGAGAAGATTGTACTTTCCCGGGCGGTGGAAAAGCACATTGAACGCAAGATTCTCGTTTACCAAAACCGCACCGTCGTGTTTGCCTAATTTGTTTTGTCAGCATGCAAGTAGTTATCATTAAATACAACGCAGGTAATATACACTCGGTGACCCACGGTCTTCGCCGCATCGGCATCGAACCGTTGATTACCGACGACATGGCAGTGATACGAGCTGCCGACAAGGTCATCTTTCCCGGAGTGGGGGAAGCATCCTCCACCATGGCTTACCTGCGGGAACACAAGTTGGATGAATTGATTGTCAGCTTGACGCAACCCGTATTGGGTATCTGCATAGGCCTTCAGCTTATGTGCCGTCATTCCGAGGAAGGCAACACTGATTGCCTGGGTATTTTCGACACCGACGTAAAGCGCTTTGTTCCTCAACGCCACGAAGACAAGGTGCCGCACATGGGATGGAACACCCTTCAACGGCTTTCTACACACCTGTTTGACAAGGTTGAGGAAAATTCGTACGTGTATTACGTGCACAGTTACTACGCCTCCGTGTGTGACCAGACCATTGCGCAGACCAATTACCTGCTCGATTATAGTGCTGCCCTGCATAAGGACAACTTTTACGCAACCCAGTTTCACCCTGAGAAGAGTAGCTTGATAGGAGAACAGGTACTCACCAACTTTATCAACCTGTAACGATGGACATCATACCCGCCATAGACCTAATCGACGGAAAGTGCGTTCGCCTTTCGCAAGGCGACTACGAACGTCGAAAAGTGTACAATGAGGACCCCCTGGAGGTGGCCAAAGGTTTTCAGGATGCCGGCATCAAACGCCTGCACCTGGTCGACCTCGACGGAGCTAAGGCCAGCCACATTGTAAACCACAAGGTGTTGGAACGGTTGGCCACCTACTCGACGCTGGTCATCGATTTTGGCGGTGGGCTGAAGACCGACGAAGACCTGCGTATCGCCTTTGAAGCCGGTGCCAGCATGGTAACCGGTGGCAGCATTGCCGTGAAATCACCGGCTGTATTTGAATCGTGGTTGAACCGCTACGGCAGCGACAAAATTATATTGGGAGCCGACGTGAAAGGCGAATGCATCGCCGTCACCGGTTGGACCGAATCGACGGATGCCAAATTAATGCCCTTTTTGGAAGGATATGTTGCAAAAGGCGTTAGCAAGGTGATCTGTACCGACATCAGTAAGGACGGCATGCTGGAAGGCCCAGCCCTAAGCCTGTACCGCACGATACTGGAAGCGCACCCGGGATTGTACCTGGTGGCCAGCGGCGGTGTCAGTTCCTTGAAAGACCTGGAGGAATTGGAAGAAGCCGGACTGCCTGCGGCCATTGTTGGGAAGGCCATTTATGAAGGCCGTATATCAATGAAAGAATTAACGCGTTTCCTGGCATAAGCCGGAAAAAATGAAATAACTTTATACCAAAATAACCCCACATGCTGGCAAAACGCATCATTCCCTGTTTGGATGTCAAAGACGGACAAACCGTTAAGGGGGTCAATTTTGTCAACTTTAGGGAAGCGGGCGATCCGGTTGAATTGGGCAGGCAATACAGCCTGCAGGGTGCCGATGAGCTGGTGTTTCTCGACATTACCGCCTCGCACGAAAAGCGGAAGACCTTTGTGGAAATGGTCAGCAAGGTAGCTGATACCATCAGCATTCCCTTTACGGTAGGTGGCGGCATCAACGAACTCAAGGATGTGGACGTCTTGTTGAATGCGGGCGCCGACAAGGTGTCCATCAATTCGGCAGCCATCCGTAATCCGAACCTGATCGACCAGATAGCCCGAAACTTTGGCTCGCAGGTCTGCGTGGTGGCCATCGATGCAAATGCCGAAGCCAATTTATGGCGCTGCTACCTGAACGGAGGACGGATTCCCACCGATAAAGACTTGTTTGGATGGGCGAAAGAAGCCCAGGAAAGAGGTGCCGGAGAAATACTGTTTACCAGTATGACCCACGATGGTGTAAAGACTGGATACGCCAACGATGCCCTGAGCACCCTGGCCGACCTGTTGAACATTCCTATCATCGCTTCAGGCGGTGCGGGAGAAAAGGCACATTTCAGGGATGCGTTTTTGGAAGGAAAGGCTGATGCAGCCTTAGCTGCTAGTGTGTTTCACTTTGGTGAGATTCCCATTACCGAATTAAAATCGTATTTGCGCTCGCAGGGCATTACCGTGCGGTGAAAAATGATGTTGTTGAACTAACTTAAAAACCGATAGACGTGACACTTGATTATAGCAAACTTGGAGGCTTGGTCCCTGCCATTGTGCAGGATGCCGACACACAGAAAGTATTGATGTTGGGCTTTATGAACGAGGAATCCTTAGCCAAGACCCGTGAATTGGGCAAGGTTACTTTTTTCAGCCGTACCAAAAACCGGTTGTGGACCAAAGGCGAGGAGAGTGGCCATTTTCTGGAAGTAGTATCCATTGTGGACGATTGCGACCACGACACCCTGCTGATCCAGGCACATCCCACCGGACCGGTCTGTCACATGGGCTGGGATACGTGCTTCAACGAAGCCAATCAAATGGGCGACTTTGAATTCCTGCGTTTCCTGCAAGATTTCATCGACAAGCGCTTTCGGGAAATGCCTCCGAAATCGTACACCACCTCTTTGTTTACCAGTGGCATCAACCGTATGGCGCAGAAGGTAGGAGAAGAAGCAGTGGAAACTGTTATTGAAGCCACCAACGGCACAGAGGAAGGATTCCTGTACGAGGCATCCGATTTAATGTATCACCTCATCGTACTGCTCACAGCCAAAGGCTATCGCTTGGAAGATTTGGGAAAAGAACTGAAAAAAAGGCACAAGTAAAAAATAAACCGATGGACGAGGAGTTGTTGATTGATTACCACGAAGTGGATATCTGCCACGATGAGCTGGTGGTGCTCCATCATGTTGACCTTCAGGTAAGAAAGGGCGAGTTTGTGTACCTTATCGGGAAGGTCGGCTCCGGAAAAAGCAGCCTGCTGAAAACGTTGTACGCCGATGTGCCCATCATTGAGGGCGAGGCCACCGTGTTGGGCTTCGACTTGAAAAAAGCCAAACCTCGCCACATATCCACTCTCCGTCGCAGACTGGGCATTGTGTTTCAAGACTTCCAACTCCTCACCGACAGGAACGTAGAGGAAAACCTCGCGTTTGTGCTGCGTGCCACCGGTTGGAAAGAAACTAGTGCCATTCAGGATCGCATCAAGGAAGTCTTGGAGCAGGTAGGTATGCCCAACAAGGGATACAAGATGCCCCATGAGCTCTCCGGCGGCGAACAACAACGCATCGTCATGGCCAGAGCGTTGCTGAATTCACCCGACATTATCTTGGCCGATGAGCCCACAGGCAACCTGGATCCCGAAACAGGCAGCGAGATTGTCGGTTTACTGCACCACATCCGTGAAACAGGCACTACCGTGTTGATGAGCACACACAACATGAGCGTTGTGCAAGCTTATCCGGGCAGGGTGTTGAAGTGTGAAAACAACCGGTTGATAGAAGCATAGACAACATAAACTAAACTACAAAAAAGCATGAAAGTCCTAAAGTTTGGCGGAACCTCGGTAGGTTCTGCCCAGCGTATGAAAGAAGTTGCCAACCTCATTCTTGATGGCCAGGAAAAAATTGTCGTTCTCTCGGCAATGTCCGGTACCACCAATACCCTGGTGGAAATCTCGGACTATTTGTATAAACGCAACGCCGAAGCAGCCAACGAAACCATCAGCAAATTGGCTGCCAAATACGACGTCGTGATTGATGAATTGTATCAAAAAACCGAGACAAAACACGTCGTAGCCGGCTTCCTGAAAGAACGTTTCGATTACCTGCGCGGTTTCTCCAAGAACCTATTTACGCTCTTCGAGGAAAAAGTCGTGTTGGCTCAGGGAGAAATTCTGTCCACCACCATATTCACCTATTACTTGCAGGAGCGAGGTGAATCGGCCGTCTTGCTGCCAGCCTTGGAATTCATGCGCGTGGATAAGAATGGAGAACCCAATACCGACTACATCCGCGAAAACCTGGCCAAACAACTGGCCGCCAATCCTGGTATTGATTTGTTCATTACTCAGGGATTCATTTGTTTGAACGCCTACGGAGAAATTGACAACCTGCAACGAGGGGGCAGCGACTATTCCGCTTCCTTGATTGGTGCGGCTGTCAAGGCAGAAGAAATCCAGATATGGACAGACATCGACGGCATGCACAACAACGACCCGCGATTTGTCGACAAAACCACCCCGGTCTCACACCTTCACTTTAACGAGGCCGCCGAATTGGCCTACTTTGGTGCCAAGATTTTGCATCCCACCTGTATTTTACCTGCCAAACTGGCCAACATACCGGTACGTTTGCTCAACACCATGCAGCCAAGCGCATTCGGTACCATGATTTCGAATAAGACCGAAAAAAGCAAGATCAAAGCCGTTGCCGCTAAAGACAACATTACCGCCATCAACATTAAGTCGGGCCGCATGTTGCTGGCTTACGGCTTTTTGCGCAAGGTGTTTGAGGTATTTGAAAGCTACCAGACACCCATCGACATGGTCTGTACCTCTGAAGTAGGCGTTTCCTTGTCTATAGACAACAAAAAAAACCTGCAGGACATTCTTAATGAACTCAAGATGTTTGGCACCGTGTCCATCGATGAAAACATGGTCATTATTTGCGTGGTGGGCGACCTGGAATGGGATAACATCGGCTTTGAATCGGCCGTGGTTTCCGCGTTAAAGGACATCCCTGTACGCATGATTTCTTACGGTGGCAGCAACAACAACATATCCTTGTTAGTGAAGGCCTCGGACAAAATCAAGGCACTTCAGTCACTGAGTGACCACCTCTTTAACAACTAATCGTTTTCAAGATTGAATATGGATAATAAAGGCCAATTTCCGCTGAAGGCGTTCTCTTCCATTGAGACCCCTTTTTATTACTACGATACCACCGTGTTGCGTCAAACGTTGGAAACGCTCACGCAAGTAGCCGCTGCCAATAAGGTGGAGGTGCATTATGCGTTGAAAGCCAACGCCAATCACCGCGTACTTACCATCATCCGTGGGTACGGACTGGGAGCCGACTGCGTCAGCGGTGGCGAGATCAAGGCAGCCATTGAAGCCGGATTTCCAGCCTCGAAAATTGCCTTTGCCGGTGTGGGTAAGGCCGATTGGGAAATCAACCTGGCGCTCGATTACAACATCTTTTGTTTCAACGTTGAGTCCATTCCCGAATTGCAGGTAATCAATGAATTTGCCGCTGCCAAAGGAAAGATTGCACAGGTAGCCTTGCGCATCAATCCCAACGTGGAAGCCGACACCCATCACTACATCACCACGGGTAAGGAAGAAAACAAATTCGGCATAGCTCTGGCCGACATGGATAAGGTTATTGACATCGCGCTGGCTTGCCCCTCCGTAAACCTGATCGGGTTGCATTTCCACATTGGTTCGCAGATTTTAGAAATGAACAACTTTGCCGGTTTGTGTACCCGTTTGAACGAATTGCAGGACCAACTTGAACGCAGGAACATCCGCCTTAAGCACATTAATGTGGGTGGCGGCCTTGGCATCGATTACCACAATCCCAACGCGCAACCCATTCCCAACTTCGAGTTGTATCTCACTACGTTTCGCAAGATGCTCAAACTGCGCGACGGTCAGGTGCTGCACGTGGAACCGGGACGATCGGTTGTGGGACAATGCGGAAGTCTCATCACGAAGATACTGTATGTCAAGGAAGGGCTCAAGAAGAGCTTTGTCATTGTGGATGCCGGTTTTACTGAACTGATTCGTCCGGCACTATACCAGGCCTATCACAAAATCGAAAATTGTTCATCGGAGGAAACGGTGTGCAAATACGATGTGGTTGGCCCCATCTGTGAGTCGAGCGACGTGTTCGGCAAGGATGTGCCCCTCAACCAGGCAAAACGGGGTGACATCGTTGCCATTCGTTCAGCCGGAGCCTACGGAGAGGCCATGGCTTCCCAATACAATAAACGCAGCTTGCCCAAGGCTGTATTTTCTGAAGACATACTGTAATTGCAACGTTGTATGGAAGAAATGGTGCTGAATTGGTTTCAATACAATCCCTGGGTGGTTTGGCCAATAGCGGTTTTGGTCGTGGTTGTCGCTATACAGGTCTGGTTACACCTTCATTTTTTGGGAGGCATCGCGCAGGAAAGTAAGCGACAACTCAGCACGACTCCATCGGAAACCGCATCCATGATGGGTGTCAGTGTCATTGTGTGCGCACACGACCATGCCAATGCCTTAGCCAACCATCTCCCTTTACTTTTAAATCAAGATTACCCCGCATTTCAAGTAATCGTGGTAAACGATGCTTCCACTGACGAAACGGAAGACGTGCTTCAACAATTTGAATCGAATCCGAACTTTTACCACACGTTTGTTCCTCCGGGTGTTCGCAGCATTAGTGCTCGAAAAATGGCCATGACCATTGGCATCAAGGCGGCTACATACGATTACGTGCTGTTTATCGACCCAATGGGCGTTCCTGCCGGTAACCGATGGCTGGCCTCCATGATGGGCCAAGTGGACAGCCAAGTAGGTGTTGTGTTGGGATATGCCTCAAGCGGGTATAAACAAGATTTTTGGCATCGCATGGTTGCCTACGATTACCTCTTGTCAGCCATGAATTACTTGGGATTGGCGCTGAAAGGATTACCCTACCGGGCTCATCCATCCAATTTGGCGTTTCGTAAAGACCTGTTTTTTTCTCAAAAGGGATTTTCCAGCCATTTGTTCCTTAAATCGGGGGCAGACGACTTGCTGATCCGCGAAATGGCAACATCGGCTAACGTCCGGGTGGAGCTGAGGCAGGACAGTTTTGTGCGAATTAGCAAAAATGCTTCCTGGTCAGCTTGGAAAAGCGAATTGTTGAATCATTTTTCCACTTCAAGCCTGTACAAGCCGGGTGTACGCTTCCTGCTGATGCTGGAGGGTTTGACCCACTTGCTTTTTTACGTGTTAACGCTATTCTTGCTGGTGCTAACGATTGTCAACGGGTATTACGCCTGGTTGTCGGTAACGGCGGTTCTACTGATGACCCGTTTTGTCGTGCAGGGTATTGTCATCAACAAGACGGCCAAGCAACTGGATGAATCCAATTTTGCCTTCTTGTTTCCGATTTTCGACGTCGTGCTTCCGGTGGTGAAAGGGTACATTAAACTATTCAACCACTCGAGAAAAGGAAACGCCTACACGTGGGAAGTGCTCAAGTAAATTTACGTGGCAGGAAACAGCTTCTTCCGTTGCCATAGAATCACAATCAAGGTTACGAGACTGGCTAAAATGTCACCTGTGGGCAGTGCCATCCAAACGCCCTCGACGCCAAACAGCGGAGGCAGGATCAACAGGGCCGGCAACAAAAAAATGAGTTGTCGGGACAAACTAAGAAGAATAGCCAGTTTGGCTTTACCGATTGATTGGAAAAAGTTGGTGGTAACCACCTGAAATCCAACAATGGGAAAGGAAAAGAAGATAATCCGAATGGCCTTTTTGGAAATGGACAGCAATTCGGGGTCGCTGGTGAAAATGGAGACAATGGCATTCGGGAACAGGTAAGCCGCCAGGAATCCAACGGTAGTAATGCAGGTTCCTATCAGCAAGGCCCGTTTGTATACACCTATTACCCTATCGTATAATTTGGCCCCAAAATTGTATCCGGAAATGGGCTGCATGCCGAGGTTCAAACCCAGCACAATCATGATAAACAACATAACAACGCTGCCCACAATGCCGTAGGCGCCGATGTAAAGGTCACCTCCGTAACCGACCAGGCTTTTGTTGATGACAAGGGTCACCAAGCTGGCGCACAGGTTCATCAGAAAAGGAGACAGGCCAATGGAAAGGATGTCGGCCACAATGCGCTTATCAAGTTTGAAATACCCCTTTTGAAAGTGCAGAAAGTGGTTTTTATTCACAAAATGTAGGATGACCCAACAAAAACCCACAATCTGAGCACAGGCTGTTGCAAGGGCTGCACCGCGTATTCCCCAGTGGAAGACAAAAATAAACAAGGGAGCCAGGCAGATGTTAACGCCAACTGTCAGCAAGGTGGACAGCATGGCCTTCTTTGGATAACCGGAAGCCCGCATCACATTATTCAATCCAATAAAATTGTGGTTGAACAAGTTGGCCACCAAAATAATCTGCATAAAGTCCCTTGCATAAGGCAATGTTTGTGGACTGGCGCCGAATGCATTCAGCAACGGATCGAGAAAAATAAGGCCCAATGCGGAGATGCTTATCCCGAAGATGAAGTTCAGTATAATGGTGTTTCCCAGAATATGCGTAGCATCTGTCTTTCGCTGCTGTCCCAGACGAATGGAGACCATGGTCGAGGCACCCGAGCCTATCATGGCGCCGAATGCCACCGTCAAGGCCATTATAGGCAGCGTAAGCCCCAATCCGGCAATTGCCATCGGACCTACCCCATTGCCAATAAAGGCCCTGTCAATGACGTTATACAACGAAGAAGCTGCCATGCCAATAATGGCAGGCAGCGAATATTCGACCAGCAGTTTGCCGATGGGCTCATGACCCAGTCGATTGGATTTGTCATTGGAAATTGTGGGAGAGGCAGGCAAGGGAGCTGTACCGTTCATCGTCGTTTTCAACAGAATTCAAGCTGCAAAAGTAGCGATTTCCACACGAACACCCTTGCTTGCACCCACAAATATATAGGAGATAGCTATACCCTTATTTGATGGTAGGTGTGACCACAACCCAAAATTTCTTTTCCTGATTCATGGAGTTCATGCCGCCCATCATCATGGCGCTGCTCATGCCGCCGCCCATACCGCCCATGTCGCCGCCCATGCCGCCCATCATGCCTCTCATACTACTCATCATGGCTTTAGTGTTGGGGTCAGTCACGGCTTTTTTAATAACAAATCCAATGGCGATTTTCATATTGGCATCATCAGCGTCCAGTTGTTCCTTATAAAAGGTGTTGAAGGGGATGGCGAGTTCATACAGCATGAAACCATCGGCGTCCAACATGATGCCCGTCTTGATTTCATTGCCCCTGGCTGGTTGTTTGCCGTTGGCAATTAGGAAACCCTGTAGAATCATGTCTTTTGAAATAACAAAACTGTTGTTTCCCTGAGAAAAGTCGCCAAAACCTCGGCCACCTCCTCCGCCAAAGCCACCGAAGCCACCGAAGCCGCCCATGTCACCACCGGTAAAGTCAGCACCACCTCTATTTCTACCCTGTCTGGCAGCGCCAGTAGCAGTAGCGCCAGTAGCAGCAGCACCGGTAGTAGCAGCAGTCGCCGTAGTTGGATTTGCGGCAGGAGTTGTTGTGGATTCTACTGCCTCAATCGGTGTCGGATAGGTAATGCCGGTGACCTTTTTCTTTTTGCCATTGATGTTCACCCATATCTCGAATCCACTGGAAACAATCTGGTTTTGCATTACCTTATCGGTGCAACGAACAAAAATGTAAATGTTCTTGTTGTCGTTGGCAATGTCGTAATTGATACCCATCACCTTGTTGGTTCTTGGAAGCGGGTAGGCCCATTCGGTAAAATTGCCATCAACAACAACGTCTGTTTTGTACTGCAAAGGCTTTGGGGCAGCAGCGGCTAAAAATGAGAAAGCCAATAAGGCTACGGTTAACTGTGTGCGCATACGATTATTTTAATAATGATTTGATATATTCTACATATGATTTTCCAATTGGCAACTCCTTGTCTCCAATTTGAATCATCTGGTTATGAATGCGTTGAATTTTCTTAACAGAGACAATATAGGATCGGTGGATGCGAATAAAATCTTGTTCAGGTAATTTCTCCAGAATGCTTTTTAAACTCATCAACGTATTGATGCTCTTACCCGAATCCAAATGAATACGGATGTAATCGTCAAAACCCTCAATAAATAAAATATCCTTGGTTGCAATTCTGACGTTCTGGTAATCGGATTTCACAAAAATGGCCTGATCCTCACCGGTGCCACTGGCTTGGTACATTTCCTTGAATTCCTTCGCTTTTTTAATCGCTTCCTGAAACCGACTGAATTCAAACGGTTTCAATAAGTAGTCCACCGCGTCCACGTTAAAGCCTTCCACCGCATATTTGCCATAAGCCGAGGTGAAAATAATCAACGGTGATCTACGGTTGAGTGATCGTGCCAGTTGGATACCCGATATATCGGGCATCTGAATATCCAGAAAAACCAGATCGACGGGGGTGCGTTGCAAGTAGCCCCAAGCAGAGATGGCATCGGTGAAGGTGCACTTCAGCTCAAGGCCAGGCACCTGTGCGATGTATGTTTCCATCAACTCAATCGCCAGTGGCTCATCATCAACGGCAATGCAAGTCATCATGACAGGTTAATTTCCAAGTGAATACTAAATTGGGTATCAGTTTGAGTTTGCTTTATGCGGTAATTGTTCTTGTACAACAAATCAAGCCTACGGGTAACATTATCCAGACCCACACCCGAAGAAGTATTTATCACGTCAGCTTTGTTCTTGTGAATGGCATTGGTAATGACAAAGGTCATCCACGCATCTTTGAAGGAAAAGTGGATGTCGATGGTGCTATTTGTGTGGTTGCTCACCCCATATTTGAAGGCATTGTCGATGTAAGGTATCAACAACCGGGCGGCAATGCGCAATTGTTGGAAAGAACCTTCAATCGTATAGTTGACGGTGGTTTTATCACTTAAACGCATCTGTTGAAGCTCAATGTAGTCACGGATAAACCGCTCTTCATCCTCAAAAGGAACGTAATCAACCGCGGTATCATTGGTGAGCTGGCGCATCAGATTGGACAACTTCATGATTGCCTTGGGTGCATCGTCCGATTTCTTCAACGACAAAACGTAAATGTTGTTCAGCGTATTGAACAAGAAATGCGGGTTAATTTGAGCCTTCAGAAAAGAAAGTTCCGATTGCAACGCATTGGCGATGACCGCTTCGGCATGCCGCTTTGAGCGTTGGAGCTGAGAAATCAGGTAATACACCATACTGATGGACCAGACCATAATGAAGGTGTACAAGAACGAGAACCGCCTGAACTCAAACATGCTTTTTGGTATGGAACCACCGCCCATTTGGCCTCTGTTTCCTTGCATACCGCCCATCGGTGCTCCGTAATACGAGTTCATTCCCAACAAACCCTCAATTGCCTGAGCAATGTCATAAACAAAAGCCGTTCCAAACGCGAAAAGACAGGTGAAAAGAAAATACAAGGTCCATCGCTTTTTGTTGAAGAACTCCGGCATTAAAATCAAGGAGTTTACGTAAAAAGCAAAGATCATGAACACATTATTGACAACCAGCGGTGTAGGAATGTGATCGAAAATGCCGCCAAAGGTTCCAGGCCCCATTCTGGGCATGAACACGAAAGGCAAGGAGAAGTACGCCAACCACAAGATGGCATGGAGGAAGACAACGGTCAGCTTCCTCCAAGCACTACTTTCGGCTCTATTTCGGTAAGATTCTTGAATCATGGCTGTTTGTTAATGCTGCAAATGTCAGTCATTTTAATTCAAAAAAACGTCTGTTCAGGTTTAGTGGCTATTTTTTATCGGTCAACGGTTCTTAGACTTCAAAAAATGTCTAAAGTTACGTGATTCGGTTAAAAAAAATGAGAATTATCGGGTTAGTGATTGTTGCTAATGAACGTGAAAACCCGTTTGCAAAAACCCGAAGGGTCTTCCATGACAGAATAATGACCGATATTTTGAAGCGTTTGGATGCGTGCTGTAGGGCAGATAGCACCCATCCGAAGCATGGCTTTTTTGTTCTCGGAAAAATCATCCTGACCGATCAATAACAAAAGGGGGGGAGATGTGCGTTGACGTGTGAGTAAGCTGTCCGCTTGGTCTCCAATAAGTGCGTCCACCTCAGGATGCGTCAATTGCCAACCCGACCAATCGTCAATCATGCTGTTTAAGTCTTCCTTAATACGGTCGTAATGCTTGCCACTGATGTGTTTCATGGCTTTTTTCCACTCTTTTTTGAGGGAGGGCAAGCCAATGGAACGATTCCGTTGAGCGTTTTTGGTGTTGTAAGCGAAAACCGTATCGTTGTAGGCCTTAACGATGTTTGATGAAACCGAGGTTCTGTCGGGAATGTGCGTGAGCGCCCCCGATGAGAGCGTGGCGGAGAGTACCCTGTCCGGGTAAAGTGCCACAAATTCGGCAACGACCTTTGCCCCCAACGAAACACCCACCAAGTGAGCCTTTCTGACATGCATGGCATCCATGATTGCCCTCAGATCATCGGCATGGAGGTAGCCAAAGCCTTCTGCCGGCATATCAGAACGGCCATAACCCCGCAAATCGTACCGAATTACGTGAAACCGCTTGGCAAAACGGTAGAATGCACCATCCCACATATGCAGGTCAGTTCCGTAACCGTGAAGCAAAATCATCGTATCTCCTTTTCCCGCGAACTCGGCGTATATGCGAGTGGACGCTTTTTCAGGTGAGAACGTGTAGATGCCGGACAAGGCATTTTTCGTCACCGTCGGAACATCTATGTAAACCGATTGACTTACAGGTTTGCAGGAAACAAGCCCTGTAAGGAGAAAGAGAAGTATCCAGAGTTTTTGATGCATGGCAAGTATAAAAAAAACGTCCCTGATAATGCGGATTACCAAGGACGTTCGTTCGGGTGATCCGCCTGGGGTTCGAACCCAGGACCCCAACATTAAAAGTGTTGTGCTCTACCAGCTGAGCTAGCGAATCTGACCTAATTGCGCTTCTGAAAAGCGAGTGCAAAGATACGTTTTCATCGATAACTGTCAAACTTTTACCGATTGATTTTTTAAAATTAGTAATAAACAGATTGTATACATCAGATTGGTAATGAATTAAAAGGTTATCCAACAGGGTGTTTCTTGCCCATTTACCCCTTGACGGCACGCTGTTTTTTTGTACTTTTGTGGCTGAATTACAGCTAACCAATTATGGCAGACGACAAAAAAATTATTTTTTCCATGGTGGGAGTCACCAAAACCTACCCGCCTCAAAAGCAAGTACTAAAAAATATCTATCTATCCTTTTTTTACGGAGCCAAGATCGGTATCATCGGTCTGAACGGTTCCGGCAAGTCCACATTGATGAAGATCATTGCCGGCTTGGAGAAAGAATTTCAAGGAGAAGTCGTTTTTTCACCGGGCTATTCGGTGGGCTACTTAGAACAGGAGCCCAAGCTTGATGAAGCCAAAACGGTAAAGGAGATTGTCAGCGAGGGAGTACAGCCCATTTTAGATATACTCGCAGAATACGAAGCAATCAACAACCTGTTTGGGTTGCCCGAATACTACGAGGATTCGGAAAAAATGGACAAGTTATTTGCCCGTCAGGCCGAATTGCAAGATAAGATTGACGCCACCGATGCGTGGAACCTGGACAATAAACTGGAACGCGCCATGGATGCCCTGCGCTGTCCGCCCGATGAACAACTTGTCGGGTCGCTATCCGGAGGTGAACGTCGTCGCGTGGCCTTGTGTCGGTTGTTGCTCCAGCAACCCGACGTGCTGTTGCTCGACGAGCCAACCAACCACCTCGACGCTGAGTCCATCGACTGGTTGGAACAACACCTGCAACAATACCCGGGTACCGTCATTGCCGTGACCCACGACCGGTACTTCCTCGATCACGTAGCCGGATGGATTTTGGAACTCGATCGGGGAGAAGGTATTCCTTGGAAAGGGAATTACACCTCTTGGCTTGAGCAAAAGACCACCCGCATGGCACAGGAGGAAAAGCAGGTCAGCAAACGACGAAAAACCTTGGAACGCGAATTGGAATGGGTGCGCTTGGCGCCCAAAGCCAGACAAGCCAAGGGTAAGGCCCGTTTGAACAATTACGACAAGTTGATGAACGAAGACCAGAAAGAACGCGAAGAAAAACTGGAGCTCTTCATCCCCAACGGCCCCCGATTGGGCAATAAAGTGATAGAAGTACAAGGCGTTTCAAAAGCGTATGGCGACAAACTCTTGTTTGAAAACCTCACTTTTTCACTGCCGCCCAACGGTATCGTGGGCATTATCGGTCCCAATGGTGCAGGTAAAACCACCTTGTTCAAACTGATCATGGGGTTGGAAACACCCGATGCCGGTACGTTCGACGTGGGTGAAACGGTCACGCTGGGCTACGTCGATCAAAGCCACGCCGCCATTGATCCCGCTAAAACTGTGTACCAGATTGTTTCCGGCGGAACCGATTTTATCCGGGTAGCCGGCAAGGAAATCAATTCCAGGGCTTACCTCTCCAAGTTTAATTTTGCGGGAGGCGATCAGGAAAAGCTGGCCGGTGTGCTTTCCGGAGGGGAACGCAACCGATTGCATTTAGCGCTCAACCTCAAGTCGGAAGCTAATGTGCTGCTCCTCGATGAGCCTACCAACGACATCGATGTAAATACCCTGCGTGCCCTGGAAGAAGGGTTGGAAAGCTTTGCAGGCTGTGCTGTGGTAATTAGTCACGACCGTTGGTTTCTCGATCGCATCTGTACCCACATTCTGGCGTTCGAAGGCAACTCCGAAGTGTTCTATTTCGAAGGGTCTTATTCCGAATACGAGGATAACAAGCGTGCGCGACTGGGTGATGTGGAACCCAAGCGGGTACGGTACCGCAAACTCATTGCGGATTAAAACATTCCGGCAGTCTTCTTGTAAGGCTGTCGGTTTTTTTTACCTTTGCGCATTGTTACCTTAATCATTCATTATGGAGCCCATCATTACCATCCGAAACCTGAATAAGTACTACGGTACCAAGCACGTACTCAAGGATATCAACCTAGATATATTCCCGGGTCAGGTTATCGGTTATATCGGTCCCAATGGAGCCGGGAAGAGTACGACCGTTAAAATTTTGGCCGGATTGCTGGGTGATTTTTTGGGCGAGGTGATCATCAAGGGCATCGACATTCGCAAAGACCCTGTTGCGGTTAAAAGCATGATAGGATTGGTGCCCGAGTTGGCTGAATTGTACGACGTGCTGACCCCCAATGAATTTCTGAATCTGATGGGTGCGTTGTACAACATGCCGCAGGAGCTGGTGACCGACCGTACCGGCAAGATGTTGGATGCGTTCGGTTTGGCAGGGAATCTGGATCAGCGCATGGATACCTTCAGCAAGGGGATGAAACAAAAAGTGCTCATCACATCGGGTCTCATGCACAATCCTGAAATCATCATTCTGGACGAACCCTTGAGCGGATTAGACGCCAATGCTGTGATTGTGGTAAAAGAACTCATCAGCAAACTGGCAAAAAGCGGGAAGACCGTATTTTACTGCAGCCATATGATGGATATCGTCGAAAAAGTGAGCGACCGCATCATTCTCATCGATCAAGGTATGGTCATTGCCGACGGAACCATTCAAGAACTGCGCGAAAATCAAGGTAAAGAAAGCCTGGAAGCTATTTTTGCAGGATTGACATCGACAGAAGCGATGAACGAGGCCAGCGATAAGTTTTTGGACGCCTTTGACGAGTAAGACGGAAATACATGAATGCCATCGACCGTTTTTTTCTACGGCTTTTTCTGTTGCCCGGACGCTTGTATGCTAAGCAGGGAGTGGATATCCTGCATCTGAGAGCCATTCTCACGGCAAAATTGACCATGGATAACCGCCGGGTGATTTCTTTGGTAGCTCAGAGGCAAAAGAAAACCCAAAGGCACACCGAGGCCAACAATACTACCTTCAAAACCATGTTTGGCTTTTTCTTGATGGGATTAATGTTGCTTTTTTCGTTGGTGGTTGGGCACGATTCCCTTACCAAGCTGACCATGTACACCACCCTGTTCATTTTCATGCTATGCATGACCTTGATCTCCGATTTCTCCAGCATGTTGATAGACACCAGGGACAACCTGATTATTTTGCCCAAACCCGTATCGGACAAGACCTTTTTACTGGCAAGGTTGTTGCATATCGGCATTCGGTTAAGCTTACTGTTGATACCCCTGTCGCTGCCCGGGTGCATTGCTTTGGTTGTCATGGAAGGTTTTTGGATAATCCTGCCGTTTCTGTTTGTGGTCGTTATGATGACAATCTTCAGCATCTTTTTAATCAATGCCCTGTACCTGATTATTTTGAAGCTGACCACTCCGGAAAAGTTTAAATCGATCATCACCGCCATTCAAATCGTTTTTGCGGTGTTTGTGTTTGCCTCGTACCAGTTATTCCCTCGATTGATGTCGTCGGATGTCATGGGGAACATCAATTTGAACACGATTGGTTGGATTCAGTTTTACCCGCCCTATTGGTTTTCGGAAGCCTGCCTGTTGTTGAGTGGGAAGTTGGCTACTTCACAAGCCGTACTGGGATTAGCGCTTTCAGTCATTGTGCCGGTGGTTTCTATTTGGGCGGTGGTGCGCTTTTTGGCACCGGCTTTCACCCAAAAACTAACCCTGATATCTGGAAGTGCCGAGGAAAAAAGCACAAAGTCTGCAGCTTCCAGGCTAAAGGGACTGAAGCTGAAAAATCGGTTCTGCGCTCTTCTAACAAAACAAGGCGCCGAAAAAGCCGGATTTCTGTTTGCTTGGGATATGATGGAACGCAGCAAGGACTTTAAAATGAAGGTCTTGCCCCAGTTTGGATACATAGCCGTTTTTAGCGTTGTTTTTTACCTGCAACATCATTCCCTGATGGGGTATATCATCCTGATAACCTACCTTTCCAGTATGGTTCTGTCAAATGCCCTCTTTTATATACCCTACTCTGAGAAATTCAAAGCCGCTTGGTTGTTTCATGTCACACCTGTCACTGCTCCGGGTAAATTGATTGGGGGGAGTATCAAAGCCTTGTTGGCCTTGTATTACCTGCCAATTATACTGTTCTTGTTGGTGTTGGGGCTTGTTTTTCTTGGACCATCCGGTGTGGTCAGCATCGGTTTTGGAATCATGAACATATTAACCATCACCTTGTTACAGGCATACTTTAATTACCGGTATTTGCCCTTTAGCAGACAGATGGAGGGAACGTCAAACGGCGGCGGTTTTGCCCGTGTGCTGACAAGTTTGTTGCCTCTAGGGGTGATTGGTTTCCTGCATTATTTAATACGGGACATGACTTGGGTAATGGTTATTGTTTCGCTGATTTCTGCCGTTGCATCCTGGTTGCTGTACGACGAAATCACCAAGCTTACATGGAGCGATATGAAGGAGTAGTACCAGCCAACTGGTAAATGGGATTACACTTCTTTTTCCTTGCACCAGGGCCTGATGCCGCATTGGTCGCACAAGGGTTTTCTAGCCACACACACATACCGTCCGTGTAAAATCAGCCAATGATGGGCAATGGGGAGTAAATTTTCGGGAATGTTGGCCATCAATACCCGTTCGGTTTCTTCGGGCGATTTCGAATGATCGGTCAATCCAAGGCGGTTGGCAACCCGGAACACATGCGTGTCTACGGGCATGGCCGGCTTATTGAACGCCACAATCAGCACCACACTGGCCGTTTTTCGTCCCACCCCTGGCAACGTCAACAAAGCGTCCATGGAATCGGGCACAACGCCGCCAAAATCAGCCACCAGTTTTCTGGCCATACCCACTAACAATTTGGCCTTGTTGTTGGGGTATGAAATACTTTTAATCAGGGGAAATACGTCTTCAGGTTCAACTAAGGCCATCGACAGTGCAGTCGGGTAGACCTTGAACAGTTCCGGTGTGGTCATGTTCACCCGTTTGTCCGTGCATTGGGCCGACAAAATCACAGCCACCAGCAATTCAAAGGGGGTGTAAAACTGCAATTCCGATTCAGCTACAGGCACGTGCGCCTGAAACCAACCGATGATGTGTGAATAGCGTTCGTGGGTGGTCATGTTCAATCAATCAAGCCGGAACGATGATGGTGCAAGCATTCCTCGCCGCTTGCGGCGAAAAGTGACAAGGCCTACGCTGGTTGTTAGTACGCCGATTTGAACTGCTCGAGGAAGCGGACGTCGTTTTCGGAGAAGAGCCTCAAGTCTTTCACCTGGTATTTCAGGTTGGTGATGCGCTCAATGCCCATGCCCAGAGCATACCCACTATACACCTTGCTGTCGATACCGCAGTTTTCCAAGACATTGGGATCTACCATGCCGCAGCCCAGAATTTCCACCCAGCCGGTATGCTTGCAGAAGGGACAACCCTTGCCGCCGCAAATATTGCAGCTGATGTCCATTTCAGCCGAAGGTTCGGTGAAGGGGAAGTAAGAAGGCCGCAAGCGGATTTTGGTGTTCGCCCCGAACATTTCCTGCGCAAAATAAAGCAATACCTGCTTGAGGTCGGCAAACGAAACGTCCTTATCTATATAGAGTGCTTCAACCTGGTGGAAAAAGCAATGTGCCCTGTACGAGATGGCCTCGTTGCGGTACACCCTACCCGGGCAAATGATGCGGATGGGAGGTTGCTTGCCCGTCATGACGCGGGTCTGCACCGATGAAGTGTGGGTTCTGAGCAACACATCCGGGTCCTTTTCGATGAAGAACGTGTCCTGCATATCCCTGGCCGGGTGTTCAGGCGCAAAGTTCAAAGAACCGAACACATGCCAGTCGTCCTCGATTTCTGGCCCTTCAGCTATGGTAAAACCTAAGCGGGCAAAAATGTCGACAATCTGGTTTTTCACCAACGAAAGTGGGTGGCGTGTACCGATGGCTTCGGGACTGGCTGTGCGGCTGTAGTCCTCTTCGGTTGAATCAGAAAGGCCGCTGTCCAAGCTGTCTTTTAACGCGTTCAGCGTAGATTGTGCCTGTTCTTTCAGTTCGTTTAGCAACTGACCAACCTGCCGTTTTTCCTCGTTGGGTACGTTTCTGAAATCGTTGAACAATTGGCTGATTTCACCCTTTTTGCTCAGGTACTTGATACGAAGCGCCTCCACCTCATCGGCATTTCCGGCCGTCCAGGTTGACACTTCCGACAATAATTGTTGAATTCGCTCTGTCATGCGTGCAAAACATAAAAATAGTGGCACAAATGTACGTTTTTTTTTATCTTTACAGAAGAAACGGAGCGCTAAATCCGGTTGGTATGCTACACCGACTTGTCAAAAAATACATCGACTCTCTTAAGTTAATACCCGAGGGCGCGAAAGTGGTTGTCGCCCTGAGTGGTGGTGCCGATTCGGTTGCGCTGATTGATATCCTCAACCGGTTGGACTATGCGTGTATAGGAGCGCACGTGAACTTTCACCTGCGCGGCGACGAATCAGACCGTGATGCAGCCTTTTCCCATCAGCTGTGCATGGATTTGGGCATCCCCTTTTACAAGACAGACCTGTACGCGGCCGAATACGCCGAACGGGAAGGTGTATCGGTGGAAATGGCCGCCAGGGAATTGCGATATCGGTGGTTTGAGCAGCTGAGGCGGGAGCAGGGAGCTGTTGCCGTGGCGGTGGCCCACCATAGAGATGACAGCGTGGAAACTGTCTTGCTGAATCTGATTCGGGGAACCGGCATCAGGGGGTTGACGGGGATCAAGCCGAGGAATGGATACGTGATTCGTCCCTTGTTGTGTTGCGACCGGGAAGCTGTGTTGGAATATTTGGAGCAGAAGGGGTTGACCTATGTTACCGATCGTTCCAACTTACTGAACGAATACCGACGGAATAAAATCCGTTTGGAAGTGCTGCCCTTGCTGGAAAGCATCCAGCCTTCCGTGCGGGAGTCTATTTCCCGAACCATGGATCATTTGAGCGAAACCGAAATCCTGTATGAAAAGGCCATCGATGAGGCCAAACGTCGGTTGTGTCCCAATTGGAAAGTGGGAATGCCCCCGTTGCCGTTACGCTTGTCCATTTCGGCCTTGGAAAATGAAGTCGCGCCCAAAAGCTTGTTGTATGAGGTGCTTTCCGAATACGGATTTGGGCGTGCCGAAGTAGAAACCATTTTCAAAAACCGCCTGGGCCTTTCGGGGCGGGTGTTTTACTCGCATAGCCACCGCCTTGTATTCGACAGGGATGTGATGATTATCACCGAGATGCCGGTAGATGAGCCCCAGGAATACAACTTGGAGGAAGCGCAAATCACCCTGTCGGAACCCATTTCTCTCAGGTGTGAACGCCTTACCATGGTACCCGGCTTCGAGGTTTCCCAAAACCGCCTGGTGGCCTGCCTGAATGCAGAAAAATTAGTGTATCCCTTGGTGTTGAGGCACCTGAGAAAAGGAGACAGCTTCATCCCCTTTGGTATGCACGGACGAAAACTCATCAGCGATTTTTGTACCGACAAAAAGATGAATGCCTTGGAAAAGGAAGACTTGTGGTTGTTGTGTTCCGGAAAAGACATTGTGTGGGTTGTCGGTGAACGCATCGACAATCGTTTCCGTGTGGACGAGACAACAAAAACCGTTTGCCGGATGACGGTAGACCTGTTTTAAACGATTTTTTTTATCTACAGATTGATTGTTTAAGAAAAAAGTGTATATTTGCACTGTTTTCTTCCGCATATGCACCGTTCTGGTGGCTACTGTAATCAATATTCAATCAACTTTTTCCTCCTTTACTACATGCCAAATTACAACATTGTGCAATTGACAACCAAGTCATTGCCTGAACTCGTGGAAATCGCCAAAGAGCTTGGTCTCACCAAGACCGAATCGCTGGCCAAAGACGCCATTGTATATCGTATTCTCGATGAACAAGCGGTTCAAAGCGCCAGCAAAAAGGCTGCGCAGATTAAAGAGATAAATCCTGAAGACCGAAAACGCCGAAGTCGCATTGAGCGAGAAAAAGATGTGAAGGTCTATACGGCAAACGACAAAGAGGCCCGTCAAGTTAAGACAGAAGCAGCCTCCCCATCTGCCGGCACACAGGATGGTTCAGCAGCCGGTGAAGGAACAGTACCCTCCGGTTCGGGTCAGAAAAACAAACCCGGAATCCCCCAACAACGTCAAAAAGGCAAACCCCAACAACATCCATCTGGAAAACAAAAGAATCCGTTCAAGGATGCCAACCCTACAGCTCCTGTTCAACAGGAAATCGTATCCATACCGAAACCCCAACCCCAACCTTCACCGGTTGTGGAGAACGTCGAACCGGTTGCTGCACCTGCTCCGGCCCCTGTTTCTGTTCCCGCTCCCGTTTCCGCTGAGGCAGTACCTGCCGCAGTGATAGCCGAAAATGCACCCTCAAAGCGTAGAGGCCGGCCGAAAAAAGCAGGCAACATCGAACCCATTCACAAAACCGTGGTTGACGAACAAGCCCTGCAGTTGGAGATTCAGGAAGATATAGACGAACCTACAACAGAAGAAGTGGTGTCCACGGTTGAAGTGACCAATGAAGGAACTGATGTGCCCTCTTTGTTGTCAGCCAGAGAAGAAGCCCTCGAGGAAGCCCGTCGTTTGGCCGGTATCGGCGGTAAACCCGAAGGTACATCTGCTGAACAACGTTTCCAACGTCCCAAAGTGAACCCACAGCCTACAGGACAGAATCCACAACCCGCTGTACAGAACAATCAACCGGCGAACAATAACCAGAATCAGCCCAGCCAACCCAATCAACAAGGTGGTCACGGCCAACAAAACAAAGGCAACTTCCAAAAGCAAGGACAACAAAACCGTCCCGTACGCACCGAAGAAGAACGCCTGTTCGAATTTGAAGGCATATTAATGGGAACCGGCTGTTTGGAAATCATGCCCGACGGCTATGGTTTCCTTCGCTCGTCCGATTACAACTACTTAGCCTCTCCCGACGATGTGTACGTGTCCCAATCGCAAATCAAGTTGTTCGGTCTGCGTACCGGAGACGTGGTATTGGGTCCTATCCGTCCACCCAAAGAAGGCGAAAAATACTTCCCGCTTGTCAAGGTAGAGCGCATCAACGGCCGTGAACCGGCTTTTGTTAGAGACCGGTTGTCGTTCGATCACCTCACCCCCCTGTTCCCCGAAGAAAAATTCAACCTTACCGGCAACAAACGCTATGCCAACACTTCGGTGCGCGTGGTCGACCTGTTTTCCCCCATCGGAAAAGGACAACGCGGCTTGATCGTAGCCCAGCCGAAAACCGGTAAGACCGTATTGTTGAAAGATATTGCCAACGCGATTGCCGCAAACCACCCCGAAGTGTACATGATTATCCTCCTCATCGACGAACGTCCAGAGGAAGTGACCGACATGGCACGTAGCGTAAACGCAGAAGTCATTGCTTCCACGTTCGACGAACCCGCCGAACGCCACGTGAAGATTGCCAGCATTGTCTTGGAAAAAGCCAAACGCATGGTTGAGTGCGGCCACGACGTGGTCATTCTGCTCGACTCCATCACCCGCCTGGCCAGGGCCTACAACACCGTGGCCCCCGCATCCGGCAAAGTCTTGTCCGGTGGTGTGGATGCCAACGCCTTGCACAAACCCAAGCGCTTTTTTGGCGCTGCCCGTAACATCGAAAATGGCGGTTCGCTCACCATCATTGCCACAGCCTTAACGGAAACCGGCTCCAAGATGGACGACGTGATTTTTGAGGAATTCAAGGGTACCGGTAATATGGAACTCCAACTCGACCGCAAATTGTCCAACAAACGCATCTTTCCTTCCGTGGACATTACGGCATCCAGTACTCGTCGCGACGACTTGCTGCTCGACCAGCAGACACAAGACCGCTTGTGGATACTCCGTCGCTACCTGGCTGACATGAATTCCCTCGAAGCCATGGACTTTTTGAAGAATCGGTTGGAAAAAACCGCTTCCAACGAAGAGTTCCTTGCTTCCATGAACGACTAATTTTTTTAAAATTCACCGCATATGGGCGGACCAGACCTGCAACAGACGGGTCTGGTCCGCTTTTTTTTGATTTTCAGGGAAAATGGTTGTTCCCGTTTGATAATTAGCTATTTTTGTAGTTCCTTAACACCATACCATACATGATAGTTACCCGCTTGTTGAACCGTATTTCGCGCAGCATCCTACTCTTTTTGTTTCTCGCCATTCCCTTGCTTGTTTCAGCAGAGGCTCAACTGAAGATTAATGAGCTTATGCCCAAAAACGTATCGTTTTTGATGGACAAGAGTTATGTGACTCGATTGATTAAAAATCTTGGGACCAATTTGATCGAAAGCAAAACATCAAGCTGGGAAAACACGTACAATTACAGCATGTGGGTGGAAGTATATAACGCATCGACTGTAGCCAAAAACCTCAGCGACTACTACTTCACCGACGACCTGTCGAAGCCAAAAAAATGGAAACCCGCGAGTTTTAGCGGTGTCGTGGCGGCAAAAGGCTACACCGTGTTGTTTTTTGAACGGGAAGACGAAGAGTCCTACAATAGTTATAAATTAACAAAACCTATAAATGGAGTAACTGCCGAGCGGTTGTATTTGCTCAATAGAGAGGGACATGCGAACTTTAAACTGGAGCCGGATGGAGGCAAGCTGTACCTGCTGAATAGCACCTTAACGGAGGTTGACAGTGTTATTTACCCGGCTCAAAACCGAAATGTCTCCTATGGGCGTGTTGCCGACGGGGATGGCCAATGGGCGTTTTTCGAACAACCCAGTCCGGGAACAACCAACAGCGGAAAACTATGGGGCACTCAACACTGCTCACCTCCGGTGTATACGTTGAAAGACGGATTTTACGCTACAGCTCAAACCCTCCGCTTTGTAATGCCTGCCGTGGGCGATACCATTTATTATACCAAAGATGGCAGCGAGCCCACCCGCAACTCATCCCGCTATGTTCCGAACACGAGCATCACCCTTCCTATCGGTGTATCGAAACTAAGGGCCAAGACATTTTCATGGGGAAAAATAACGAGCGATATCGTTACCAACACTTACTTTATTGGCCAGCGTTCGTTCAACAACCTGCCTGTGATTTCGATTGTAACAGATGATAAAAATCTAAATGACCCAATAATAGGTGTATACATCACTGGTACCAACGGTATTCCGGGCAATGGAAGCGATGCCAACCAAAATTACAACCAGGACTGGGACAGACCCGTCAATTTTGAATATTTTGATAAAACGGGTCAACCTCAATTGAACCAGGAGTTGGATATCAGTATGGTGGGAGGTTGGAGTCGCGCTCACGCCCAGAAATCACTTGCCATAAGTCCCAAAAGCAAGTTCGGCAGCAGCCTGTTGAACTACGATTTTTTTGCGGCATCCAAACCCGGTCACAAGTACAGAGACATCCAATTGCGCAACTCGGGAAATGATTTTAATATCACACAAATGCGCGATGGCTTTATCGAGTCGATTTCAGCCAACCGCATGGATTTGGATTACTTGGGGTATGAACCGGGTGTGCTTTTTATAAACGGAACATATTTCGGCGTTGAAAATATCCGGGAACGCAGCAACCCCGACTTTGTATTCAGCAACCACGGGTATGCGAAAGACGATGTGGAATTGCTGGAAGCTGTTGGCGCAGGGATAGAAACCAAAAATGACATCCCCACCGACCCAAGCTTTGCGCAGTTGACCAATTTTCTAAAAACCAATGATTTGTCCAAACCCGAGATTTATCGTCAGGTGTGCGACAGCATTGATATTGACGAATACATCAACTACATGATTCCTGAGATCTATTGTGGCAATAACGACTGGCCTTACAACAACGTTAAGATGTGGCGAAAGATAAATGGAGGCAAGTGGCGTTGGATTTTATATGATACTGATTTTGGCTTTGAAGAAGGTGTTCAAAGCGCAAATTCACTGACCTTTGCCTTGGGTGAAAACAGCAGTTATCCCATTGTGGGTTACGGCTCAATGCCAGAATGGTCGTATATTGTATTTAGAAGGTTGTGTACCAGCCCGGAATTTGTCAACAAACTGGTAGATCGGTTCGCAATCCACATGGCAACCACCTACAAACCGGCTCGTATCAATCATGTTATGGACAGCCTTTTCACCCGCATCGACGAGGAAATGGTTTACCATAAGCAAAAATATGGTGGCTCAGTGAATGATATAATCAATGAGCTGAACAACTGGAGGGACTTTGCCTCCAAACGCAACACGACAGTAATGGGCTTTGTGGCCGATCGTTTCCTAAAAGATCCGATCACACAAAAAACGCCTAGCGTAGACACGATATTCCTCGATGCCAACGTTAGCGGAGCGACCTACACGCTTAACAATCAGCCGATTATCGACAAGAAGGTCACTATTCCGTATTTCCGCGGACGAACCGCTTCGTTTATGGCCAACCGGGTGGAAGGATACCGCTTTGTTAACTGGTCGTTTGGTTCAGACGGGCCCTTGGTGCCCACTGAAGGTGACTGGAAATATTACCTCAACAAAAATATGCCGCTCAAAGACGGAGTGCCCTCAACTGCATGGAGTCAACCCGATTACGACGATTCCTCCTGGGCTACAGGAATGGCCCCTCTTGGTCACGGATTTACCGTAAACACAACGTTGCCCTATACGGAAAAAGATAGCCTTGGAAACCTTATCTATTACTATACCGCTTATTTTCGAAAGGTGTTTACCATAAACAAAATTGATGAAAAGAATAATTTTAAACTAAACCTGGATATAAATGGTGGTGCCGTTATTTACGTCAACGGAGTAGATGTAGGACATGTCAATATATCAAGCGGTCTTGTTAATTACTCAACACGGGCAAATACGGCTGATAGGCAACAAGTGTCTATCAGTGTTCCATCTTGGTATTTCAAGGAGGGAGAGAATCAGATTTCGGTGGAGCTTCATAGATACTATAAAGATATTAAGCGATTTGACATGAGTGTGACGTGTCAGATTCCAGCGCTCATCACCGAACCGGTATTTACCACCACCATGCTTGGAGGGCTACATATCAATGCAAACTATACTAAACAAGCCGAGGTGCCCCTTGCAAAGAACATCGTGATCAACGAAGTGGTTTCCACCAATCAGGAAGTTATGGACGAGTTTGGTGTCAAAGAAGATTACATCGAGTTGTACAACAAGGGCACCGAGCCGGTGGACATCGGTGGCTGGTACCTTACCGATACGCCCAGCAACAAGCTGTTCCATCAAATGCCTACCAACAATCCGTCTGTAACGACCCTTCAACCGGGAGGACGTCTCATCCTGTGGGCAGATGATCAGGCACAACAAGGGGTGCAACACCTGGGCTTCAAACTGGGTAAAGAAGGTGAAACCATCATCCTGTCGCAGGTATTGAACGACAATTCTGTGGCAATTATGGATTCCGTGTCTTTTCCGGTGATGGGTACACAAAGCTATTCACGCGTGCCAGACGGTGCTTCAACCTGGGCTATCCAAGGTCTGACCTTCAATTCACCCAACACGCCAACCTTTGTGCCTAGCATAGAGAACTCGTTGATTAAACTGTATCCGACGCAGGTAACCGAGTCGTTCACGGTGCTGAATGCCGATGGCCGTATGGTCAGCGTCATCGATCTCACCGGCAAGGTACTGAAGCGTGAGTTATGTACATCGAACGACATGACCGTGCTCACCGGAGACCTAAGCCGAGGCATGTACATCGTCACGGTGGGTGACAAGACGTTCAAGGTGATTCGCCGGTAAATAAAAACCTGTCAAAACGACAGAAAAAACTGACACGAAAGAAAAATCCGGAACGGAAGGCTGCCAAATAAACGGCCTTCCTTTCGGATTTTTTTGTGGCACGGCTTTTGAACATTCTTCTGTGTCAACATGAACAACAAACGTATAATCACAGTATAATTAGTTAATCATTATGGGAAAAATTATTGGAATTGACTTGGGAACCACGAACTCGTGCGTTTCCGTAATGGAAGGAAACGATCCTATCGTTATCGCAAACAGTGAAGGCAAACGTACCACACCTTCCGTGGTTGCTTTTATTGATGGTGGAGAACGTAAGGTGGGCGACCCCGCCAAGCGTCAAGCCATCACCAACCCTACCAAGACCATTTCTTCAATCAAACGGTTCATGGGGGAAAGCTACGACAACCTGACCAAGGATATCAACCGCATGGCCTACAAGGTGGTACGTGGTGACAACAACACACCCCGTGTGGACATTGATGGCCGCATGTACACCCCGCAGGAAATCTCCGCCATGATCTTGCAGAAAATGAAAAAGACGGCTGAAGACTATCTGGGAACAGAAGTGACCGACGCCGTCATCACCGTGCCCGCCTATTTCAACGACTCTCAACGTCAGGCTACCAAGGAAGCCGGTGAAATTGCCGGTCTCAAGGTACGACGCATCGTGAACGAACCCACAGCGGCTGCTTTGGCCTATGGCTTGGATAAGAAACACAAGGATATGAAAATTGCCGTCTTCGACTTAGGTGGGGGTACGTTCGATATTTCCATCCTGGAACTGGGCGATGGCGTCTTCGAGGTGAAATCTACCAACGGTGATACTCACCTGGGTGGTGACGACTTTGATCAGACCATCATCGACTGGTTAGCCGAAGAGTTTATCAAGGAGGAAGGTCTCGACTTGCGTAAGGACCCCATGGCCTTGCAACGCCTCAAAGAAGCTGCCGAAAAAGCCAAGATTGAGCTGTCCAGCTCCACATCGACGGAAATCAACCTGCCGTATATCATGCCGGTAAACGGGATACCCAAGCACTTGGTCAAAACCTTGAGCCGTGCCCAGTTTGAAAAATTGTGCGATAAATATATTCAAGCGTGCGTTGAGCCTTGCCGCAAGGCGTTGTCCGATGCAGGGCTAACTGCCAATGATGTTGACGAAGTGATTCTGGTGGGTGGTTCTACCCGTATCCCCGCTATTCAGACGTTGGTGGAAAAATTCTTCGGTAAGACGCCTTCAAAGGGTGTCAATCCCGACGAAGTGGTTGCCGTAGGTGCTGCCATTCAGGGTGCAGTCTTGTCAGGCGATGTGACCGATGTCTTGTTGCTCGACGTAACGCCACTATCTCTGGGTATCGAAACCATGGGTGGTGTCATGACAAAGCTCATTGAATCGAACACCACCATCCCGACCAAGAAATCGGAAGTGTTCACCACAGCCGCCGATAACCAGCCTTCCGTGGAAATCCACATTTTGCAGGGCGAACGCGCCATGGCCAAGGACAACAAGACCATCGGTCGTTTCCACCTGGATGGCATTCCGTCAGCTCGTCGTGGCACACCCCAAATTGAGGTGACCTTCGATATTGATGCCAACGGTATCCTCAACGTGTCGGCAAAAGACAAAGCGACCAACAAGCAACAAAGCATCCGTATTGAAGCTTCCAGCGGGTTGACCGATGCTGATATCAAGCGTATGAAAGACGAGGCTGCTGCCAACGCCGATTCCGACCAAAAGGAAAAGGAACGCATCGACACACTCAACCACGCCGACAGTTTGATTTTTCAAACGGAAAAACAACTCGAAGAGCTGGGCGATAAGTTGCCTGCCGACAAGAAGGCGCCGATTGAAGCGGCCCTTGCTAAACTGAAAGAGGCCCACAAGGTTCAGGACATTGCCGGTATCGAAGCCGCTACCGCTGAATTGAACACGGTCTTCCAGGCTGCTTCACAGGAAATGTACAACCAAGCCGGTGCGCAAGGCAATCCTCAAGGTGGTGAGCAAGGTGGTTCTCAGGACTTTGGTGGCCAGCAAGAGTCACAAGGTGGACAATCTGCTAACGGCTCCGATAATGTGACCGATGTGGACTTTGAAGAAGTAAAATAGTTGCTTTTGGCAACCTGAATATGTAAATCAACTAATCTCTGTAAACCAACTGTTTACAGAGATTTTTTATTCTTGATTAGTAAAAAAGAAAGGAATTATGAAGTGAAAATAAACAGTATTGAGGTAAGGAACTTCACCAAAAAATTTGGAGATTTTACGGCCGTGGATGCTATCTCATTCAATGTGGAACAGGGAACCATCTTTGCTTTCCTGGGGCCTAACGGAGCCGGAAAAAGCACCACAATTAATACCCTTTGCACCATACAGGAAAAGACAGAAGGGCTATTGAAAATAAACGGGAATGATGTATCCAAACAAAAAGACCTGGTAAGGAAAGATATTGGCATTGTTTTTCAGGATTCAACCCTGGACGGAAAACTTACCGTGGAGGAAAATCTGAAACTGCATTGCGATTTCTATAATGTGCCCAAAGCAGAAGTGAACGAGCGGATTGACTTTGTACTTGACCTGGTGGATATAAAAAGCAGAAAGAAATCACCGGTTAACAGCCTTTCCGGCGGTATGAAAAGACGGGCAGAAATAGCCCGGGGACTGGTGCACTTCCCAAAAGTCCTTTTTCTGGATGAACCTACCACCGGTTTGGATCCGCAAACCCGGGCGAATGTGTGGGATTATATTCACAAACTTCAGAAACAAAAGAACATCACCATTTTTCTAACCACCCATTACATGGACGAAGCGGAAATATGCAATCAGGTAGCTATTATCGATGGTGGAAAAATTGTGGCGCATGACACACCTGCCAACCTGAAAAAAAGGTATACCAGTACCACCATGAAGGTGAAAACCAGGGAGACTGACAAGTTGACGCATTATCTTACAGCGCATTACATAAAATTTACGTGCGAGAATGACCAGTTGACTATCTACGCCACCAGCACAGCTGACGTCCTGGATATCTGCAACACGTTCAGAGAATCAATAGAAGACATAGAAATCAACAAAGGCACCCTGAACGACGTGTTTATTGCCATAACAGGAAAGGAGATAAGAGAATGATACGCCCGATTATAGCAATCATGTTGAGAAACCTGCTCAAACTGAAAAGAGACCGAATGAGATTATTCATGAACCTCTTTATGTCAGGAATAATGCTTTTTATATTTTCATTTGTCATGAAATCTACAGCTACCGGGCTGGATCATCCCATGAATTACCTTATTTCCGGAATTATCATCATGGCGGTGTTTCAATCGTCACTCAACAATTCAATGAATATTCTGGAGGATATTACTTCGGGCGTAATGAAAGAAATTCTGGTAGCTCCTATTGCCCGTTGGCAAATAGCCATCGGCCATGTACTTTCGGCCATGGTGATTTCTGTCATACAGGGGTTGTTTATTGTGGTTATCGGGCTATTTATGGGGCTCAGCATCAGCTTTTTGTCAGCACTAGCCATGATCGTACTTATGTTTTTAGTCGGATTGACATTCAGCACGTTGGGGCTGTATTTAGCCACCGTAGCGAAGGACTCAAGCAATTTTCAATTAATTATCATGATTCTTTCGTTTCCGCTCACTTTTCTGTCGGGAGCCTATATTCCAACCATGGTTTTGCCAAAAATCTTGCTGCCTTTAGTCTATCTGAACCCGTTAACCTATGCTACAGCGGCTTTCCGATACATCACCTTGCATATGGAAGGCATGCCTGTAGCAGGATTGGTTAAGGCTGGTGTTGCTTTTTCTATCCATGGGTTTATTATTACCCCGTTCATGAGTATGCTGCTTATTGCCGCGATGTGTGGCCTGTTTTTTATTCTGTGTGTGAATCGCTTCAATTCGGCTGATTTCTCCAGCGTCAAAACGTTCAAACATGCCCACTAACTGAATAAAGAAAATAGCTACTTGTTGAGATTTTGGGTAAATTAACTGCATATTTGCATTCGTATTCTGTTGTGAATCAAAAAATACAAGTAAACCTATAGGTTATTAACGAGTCAAAAAGAACACAAGACCTTATAACATGAAAAACATCCTATCGATTATCTGTATCGCTGTTCTACTTGGTAGTAGCAACTTCATTCATGCTCAACCGGGCTACAAAGTGGTTAACAAAATCAACCTCGAAGGCGAAGGTGGCTGGGACTATCTAGCGGTAGACCAGGCGGCTGGCCGGTTGTATGTTTCCCATTCATCGATGGCCCAGGTGGTTGATCTGAAAACAGGAAAACAAATTGGAAAAATTGCCGACACTAATGGCATTCACGGCATTGCCATTGCAACAAGCCTGAACAAAGGTTTCACCAGTAATGGCCGCGACAATTCGGTGACTGTTTTTGACCTGAAAACATTGGAAGTAACCGGAAAAATTCAGGTTTCTGGAAAGAATCCGGATGCCATTTTATTCGATGCATTTTCAGGAAAAGTTTTCACGTTCAATGGTGGAAGCTCCAATGCTTCGGTGATTGATCCCCTTCTAAACAAAGAGATCGGTGTTATTCAACTCGATGGGAAACCGGAATTTCCACAAAGCGATGGGAAGGGACTCGTTTTTGTGAACATTGAAACGAAAAGCGAAATCAGCGTCATCAATGCCAACACGTTGACCGTTGAAAAAAGCTGGTCGATAGCACCGGGTGAAGAACCCAGTGGCCTGGCTCTGGACAATGTAACGCATCGGTTATTTAGTGTGTGCGGAAATAAGCTCATGGTTGTTTCTGATGCTGAAGCTGGAAAGGTGGTTACCACACTTCCTATTGGCGGTGGTTGCGATGGTGTGGCCTTTGATCCTGCCACGAAGCGTGTATTTAGTTCAAACGGCGGCGATGGTACAATTACGGTTGTTCAGGAAATGAGCAAGGATAGTTATAATGTGGTTGAGAATATCACATCGCAAAGAGGTGCCCGCACCATCACCCTTGATAAAACCACCCATCACCTGTATTTATCGGCAGCAGATTATGGTGCAGCCGCTGCAGGAGGTGGCCGATCACCCATGACTCCAGGTACTTTTGTGGTTTTAGATGTTGCTTCGGCAAACTAACAGTATCCTGAATTTCAGAGAATTATCTACCATGCCGAGAAAAAAATACCTGATTTTATTCTTTTTTTTGGTCTCCGGAGTCTTTGTCAGTGCGCAATCACTTGACTTTTACATTCAAAAAGGGCTTGAGAACAGTCCACTGTTGAAAGATTTCAGGAAACAGCTTCTCTCCGGAAAGTTAGATAGTTTGCTCACTCAGGCGAGTTACAAGCCACAGATTAACCTGGTTTCGCAGGCCATGTATGCGCCGGTTGCCAAAAGATTCGGATACAATGAGGCCATTACCGATGGCGGAAATTATTCGGCAGTGGTTAATCTGGAACAGTCGCTGTTCAACCGGAAAGCGAAAGAGGGTCAGTTCAAAACGATGGCGTTCATCCAGCAAACAATTGAAGCCGACAGTAAAATTACTGTCATTGAATTGAAGCAAGGCATTACCGAACAATACCTGTTGGCCTACGCCGATTTTTTGCAGATTGAATTCAACCGGAGTGCGTTACAGCTTTTAAAAGATGAGCAAGCGATTGTGAAATCGTTTACCGAACACGGCATCTACGCACAAACCGATTTGATGAACCTGTCGCTTTCCATTACGACTCAGGAAGTGGCTATTCAACAGGCTACTCTCCAATTTCGGAACAATCTGGCGGTGCTAAATTACATCTGCGGAATTACGGATACGTCAACCGTCAAGCTCGAGAAGCCGGCGTTTACGCTACAGAACAGTTTTTCGATAAATAGTTCACCGGCGCTCTTGAAATTTAGAATTGATAGCCTTAAGAATGTAAATGACAAGGAGTTAATCGATTTGAATTACCGTCCAAAAGTAAGTGTTTTTGCCAATGCGGGTTTTATGGCTATTCGTCCCGAAGAGATTCCTCACAACTTCGGAACCAGTGTTGGCCTAAATCTTTCGATGCCCATTTATGATGGCAAGCAACGAAAACTGCAGGAGGAAAAAACGACGTTAACCGAAAAGTCAAGGCAGGATTATCAGGCGTTTTATACATCGCAATACCAACAGCAGATCAATCAATTGACCGAGCAACTTAAACTGACTGATGGACTTATTTTGAGTATCCGGAGTCAATTGTCAGAGCAGGAAAAGCTGATTTCGCTCTATAAAATTGAAATTGAAAAGGGGTTGGTACGCTTTTTGGATTTTCTTGATGCGGTAAACAACTACACTCAAACAAAGAATAGTTTGACTGTTTCAGAAATGAACCGCCTGCAAATCATTAATCAATTGAATTACCTCAAATGAAACGAATACGTTCACTCATTAACCTGATTGTTTTGTTTGTGCTGATGAGTTGCACCAATAACAGCAAACCAGCAGAAGAAGCGTCTTCCAAAGTGACTACTCCGGTTACCGTTACATCAGTTATAAGGGGCTCAATCAGCAACGTCATTAACCTGACAGCCACTTCATCCTACCTGAAGAAAAATACAGTGAGGTCAACAGCTACCGGATACATCACCAAAATAGCGTGCAATATTGGTGACTATGTGAAAGCCGGAAGCCTGTTGTATTCAGTGAAAACCAAAGAAGCCGAGGCTTTGAGTGATTTAAGCAAAACCAATCCTGCATTTGCTTTTACGGGTGAACTTTCAATCAAAGCGCCAACATCAGGCATTATTTCAGAAGTATCCAAGCAGGCTAACGACTATGTAGCCGATGGCGATCAGCTATGTGTCATTGCCGAGCAAAGCAGTCTGGTTTTCTTGCTGAATGTGCCTTTCGAGCAAAACAAACATGCCGCTATTGGAACCAATTGTGAGATTGTTCTACCCGATCATACCCGCATTCAGGGAACAATAACCTCTAAATTAGCAACGATCGATGCCGTTTCGCAAACCCAGAGTTTTGTGGTTAAACCGAAAACAAACATTCAATTACCCGAAAATTTGACTGCTTTCGTTCAACTGAATGAATGCACCAAATCGAATACCCAAATCACCGAAAAGAACTGCGTGCTCACAGATGAAACCATGGAAAATTACTGGGTGATGAAACTGGTTAACGACTCGACGGCCATTAAAGTGCCCGTGAAAATCGGGATTGTGACCGATAATCAGGTTGAAATTATAGCACCTCTCTTCGACAAACGTGACCGCTTGATCAATACCGGAAATTACGGATTGCCAGACACGGCGCTGGTCACTATCATTCAACCCTAAACGATGAAGAATTTTTTTGTATCCCATAAAAATCCGGTTACGGTTGTTTTGTTTCTCCTGTTGGTTGCCGGGATTTTTTCGTACAGCCACATGCAGTCGTCGCTTTTTCCTGAAGTGACGTTTCCCAAGATTAAAGTCATTGCCGAAAATGGTTTGCAGCCCGTCAGCAAGATGATGATTACTGTTACGAAACCGCTTGAAAATGCCATCAAGCAGGTTCCTGGGCTGGAAAATATCCGGAGTATTACCAGTCGTGGCAGTTGTGAGATTTCAGCCTTTATGAGCTGGAAAGAAGACATCGATTTGAGCAAACAACAGGTTGAGTCGTCTATCAATCAGATTAAAGACGAATTGCCTGCGGGGACAACCATCACCGTCGAGAAAATGAACCCATCCATTTTGCCCGTGATTGGTTACGTGATCGATGGCAAAGGCCGAAGCAACATTGAAATTAACCAGATTGCCAATTACATTGTCAAACCCTTTTTGTCGCAGGTGTCCGGCGTTTCCGAAATCCGTGTCATTGGCGGAAAAACAAAGGAATTTCAGGTGGAATTGGAGCCGCAAAAAATGAGCGCGTTAAGCGTTACTCCGGCGATGATTACCACGGCTCTTGACCAATCGAACTTTATCAGTAGCAACGGTTACCTCAACGATTACAACCGGATGTACTTGACCGTCACCAATGCCAATATCGAAAATCTGGATGGACTGAAAAATCTGGTAATCAGTAACAATGGTAAGCGGGTGTTGCGCCTTCAGGATATTGCCAACGTAAAAATTGCCGAGCAAACCGAATATGTGCGGATAAATGCCAACGGTAAAAGTGCGGTACTTGTAGCCGTAATCAAGCAACCCAATGCCAACCTGATTACTATTACTCATGATGTCGAAAAGAAAATCAAGGAACTGAACAAGACCATTTTGCCGCGCGGGGTTACGCTTACACCGTACTATGTGCAGGCCGATTTTGTGAACGACAGCATACGCAGTGTGAGCGACAGCCTTTGGATAGGATTGATCCTGGCCATCATTGTTTGTGTAATTTTTCTCCGTTCGGTCAAGTCGAGCGCGGTCATTTTAATCACCATACCACTCACCATTTCACTGACGGTGCTTTCTCTGTACGTTTTGGGATACACGTTCAATATCATGACGTTGGGTGCCATCGCTGCTTCAATTGGGTTAATCATTGACGATGCGATTGTGGTCGTTGAGCAGATTCACCGCACGCACGAAGAACATCCTGAAACGCCAACTAAAGAACTGATATCCAAATCGATAAAGTATTTGCTACCCGCCATGATCGGGTCATCCATCAGTACTATTGTCATTTTTTTACCATTCATTTTGTTGAGTGGTGTGGCCGGGGCCTATTTCAAGATATTAGCCAATACCATGATGATCACCTTGATTTGTTCATTTTTGGTGACGTGGATTGGTCTTCCGGTTATTTACCTGTTGCTCTCCGGAAAACGGAAGCCCGGAAAGCATGAAGTGGCTTTGCATGAGCGAAAAAGTGGCAAATGGATTTCCTTTTTTATTCTTCGTCCGGTTATTAGTTTCGCCTTCGTTTTGGCGCTGATATTTTCTATATATTTTATATCCAGCCGCTTAGAAACGGGTTTTCTTCCTGAAATGGATGAAGGAAGCATTGTTTTGGACTATGCCTCACCTCCCGGAACATCCCTCCAGGAAACCGACCGGATGCTCCGTGAGGTTGAGAAGTTATTGCCAACTGTTCCTGAAATCGAAAACTATTCGCGCAGGACGGGTACAGAGATGGGATTTTTTATCACCGAGCCCAACAGAGGCGATTACCTGATTCAACTCCGGAAAGACCGCAAGCGCAGCACCAACGAGGTGATTGATGAAATTAGGCAAAAAGTTGAATCGACTCAACCAGCCTTGCAAGTCGATTTCGGTCAGGTAATCGGCGACATGCTGGGCGATTTAATGAGCTCGACGCAACCTATTGAAATCAAAATCTACGGCGATAATAGTAAGGTGTTGCAGCATTTGGCGAAACAGGTAGCCGGAATTACTGAAAATGTGAAAGGAACAGCAGACGTTTTCGATGGGATCACCATAGCCGGGCCATCGGTAAACATTGAACCTGACAACCAAAAACTGGCACAATTCGGAATTACTCCGGCCGATTTTCAGTCACAGTTGCAAACACAATTAGAAGGTTCTGTTATTGGAAGTATTTTCGAGAAGGAGCAGCAAACCGATATCCGAATGATCTATCCCGATGCCGTAAATACAACCATCGACCGGATGAAAACAGGCTCTATTTTTCTATCCAACGGAAAATTGCAGCCACTTGTTCAACTGGCAAGGATTACTCCTGAAGTGGGCAGCGCCGAAATTGAGCGGGAGAATCTGCAGAGTATGATCCCCGTTACTGCACGCCTGAATAACCGCGACTTGGGCAGTGTCATGAACGAAATCCAACAAAAAATCAAGTCGAACGTAAAATTACCGCAGGGCTATCACATCAGTTATGGCGGTGAATATCAGGAACAACAAAAATCATTCAGTGAACTGTTACTTATTCTGCTTTCTGCTGCTTTACTGGTTTTTACCGTCATGATTTTCATGTTCAAAGACATCAAAGTGGCGCTGCTTATTATCGCCATCTCCATTTTGGGCATTTCGGGAAGCATGATTGCGCTTTTCATTACCGGCACACCGCTTAATGTAGGTAGCTACACCGGAATTATCATGATTATCGGAATCATTGGTGAGAACGCCATATTTACCTTTCTGCAGTTCCGCCAAACGCTCGAAAATAACACACCCGACAAAGCCATTGTTTATGCCATTTCTACCCGCTTACGTCCTAAATTAATGACAGCGATTGGAGCAATTATTGCCTTGTCGCCCATTGCGCTTGGAATAGGAACCGGAGCACAACTCCATCAACCGTTGGCCATTGCCGTCATTGGCGGATTTGTAATTGCCTTACCGTTACTATTGATTGTTTACCCATCGATGCTGAGGTTGCTGTTTTTATCCAAAAGAGCTAAATAACGTGTAGGTTGGGCGACCTACAAGACGATATTCTTTTGTCGTAACAAAAGAAAGAAGTGTTCTTTGTAACTCTCAGAAATGGGAATCCATTCGTTGCCGATTTTTATGCGGTTGCGCTCGATGCGTTCGATTTTGGAAACGGAGACCATGTACGATAGATGTACCCGAATGAACTCGGATGCGGGTAATGCGTCTTGCAGCAACTTAAAGGTTTGCAGCGTCATGATTTTCTTATCCACCGTATGAATTTGCAGGTAGTCTTTCATGCCCTGAATGAACAAAATGTCAGCAAGTTGAAGTTTTTCCATCCGGTATTCCGTTTTTACGAAAAGGTATTCCGGTGCTGATTTTTGCACATCACGGAGTCCCGCATGTACCTTTTCGACCGATTTCAGGAAGCGTTCGAACGAGAACGGTTTTAACAGGTAGTCGGCCACATCCAGTTCGTATCCTTTTAGCGCATATTCGTCGTAAGCTGAGGTGATGATAACCGTGGGGCGTTGTTGAAGTGTTTCCAGAAACTGAATCCCGGATAATTGCTTCATTCGGATGTCCAGGAAAATAAGATCCACCCGATTCGTCGTCTTCAGATAGCTCAGTGCATCCAATGCGTTGCCGAACCCACCTAGGAAATGCAGGTACGGCACTTGTTTGATGTACCCTTCTATCTTCTGAAGAGCCAGGGGTTCATCCTCAATGACGATACAATTAATGAGCATTCAGTTGTAGTTCAAGATGGACGCTAAACATCGATTGTTCCTTGTTTATGGTCAACTGGTGTGTGGTTGGGTAGAGTAGTTCCAGTCGTTTACGGACAGTTTCCAAACCGATGCCGTGGGTGCTGTCCTTCTCTGTTTCCGTTGGGTCGAAGTTGTTTAGACACGTAAAAGTCAATTGATGCCCCTCAATTAAAAGTTGAATCGTTATACCTTGTTCACGATCTGAATCAACAGCGTGCTTAAATGCATTTTCCACAAACGGTATGAGTAGCATCGGTGCAACGAACAATCCTTCAGTCGATCCACTCACTTCGAACCGCACAAATGTATCGTTTTTAGATCGAAGTTTTTCCAGTGTGACATAATTCCTGAGGTAATCAATTTCTTTTGACAGGAAAACCTGCTCGGATTGAACATCCCGCATCATGTAACGCATACTGTCTGAAAGCATGATGATGCACTTGGATGCTTTTTCCGGATGTTGCACAATCAGCGTGTCAATGTTGTGAAGGGTGTTGAATAAAAAGTGTGGGTTTATCTGACTCCTGAGTAAGGCCAGTTGTGCTTTGCTTAATTCCAGCTGATTCTCGTTACTTTTTATGATGGCACGTTTTTGAAATTGGATTAAGATGCCCAAAAAGGCAAAAAACAGGAAAACATCAACGTACAAGCTTCCCATCAATTGCTGTATGTCAGAGAGGGTGTCCCCCAAAAACAGGTAGAAGATAAACACGCCGGCGGCAATGGCGGCAACCAGGTAGTAAAGCACATTCAACTGCTTTTGACGATCACGGGTGATGATGCTTGTCCCCGTATGCAGGACAATCCGCCCAACATAAAAAAACGAGAGGTAAAATGAACCAATGGCTGTCAACACTAAGAAAAAAGCGTGTTGTTTGAGGCCAAAACCCGGTGGAAAGACAACCGCTCTTTCTGCCTGTTGAACCAACGGCCATAACATAAAACTGAATCCAACCCATGGCCAACTGTGACTAATCCACGTAGCCCGATTTTTCTTGAAAGCACCCATATTTCTTTGATGTTTACTGTTGAAAGCAAAAATAGACGATGGCTAAACGGAAACCAACTGCAATCGACGGATGCGTGTCAAAAGCCGACACGTGCCCCTTAATGGTCGACGGCCAATTGACACCGATAAGTTGGTGTATGCTGGGTGCTCGATAAAAGTAACGTATTTCTTACAGGTTGTCATCCTGGTTGTTACCTTGAAAGAAATACGAGGGAGTCGTGCCGGTTACTTGACGAAAGTTACGGATAGCAGTGGCGCGTGATCGGAATCCGGCGGTGTAAAAAGCGAGTTGGAAATTGTCCGATTTTCCATTTTTTACCTGTTCAATAAAATCATGGATGCGCAGCAAATTGATGTAGGCGCTGAAACTCTCGTAACCAAGATCGTGGATAGCTCGTGCAAGTGAAGTACGGTTGGTATGAAGTGCTGCCGAAAGCGATGCGATAGAAAGATCGGGATCGCGGTAGGCGTTCGTGCTTTCCATATATAGGTTGAGTTTTTCGCTTAGAAGAGAATACTTTTTATGCATTGTCTCCATTTCTGGTTCCAGCATTTCCTTGTCAGAAGCAGAAGCTCCAATAAGCCGGACAAATAGTTCCATATAGGCTATTCCCAGACTGCAACCAACGCTTACAAAGTAATAGATTGTTTTTACGACAATGTGATCAAAACAGAGAACGAGTATATATGCGATGCAGTTAGCAGAAAGGAGTATGCTGTAGTTGCGCATCCATGTTTTGTCTGCATTATTGTACCGACGTGTATAGGGAATGAAAAAAGGTACAAGCACGGGTATAAAGATGAATGACGCAAGCAATAATCGAAACCACACGTGAAACCTTTCAACATGGTTCAGCATTTCCTGAAGTGAACCGTATGGTGAGAATACAACGCCGAGTTGACGGGAAATCAAAAAGATACCAACCAATATCAACCATGGGGTATAAATTCCAACAATGCGTTTCAAGGTGAGAAATCCCGGGGAAATGACTTCTATGGGATACATGATGTAAGATGTGACCATGAATATCGCCATCAGCAGCAACTCTACGGAGATGACCAGCTCTGGTGTGTATCCCTGACTCAAATCAAAAAACCGGGTGATATAGTTATAGACGGAAAAGAATATGATGCAGGCAAGAATTACGCGTGAACGTTCTCCGTCTTTTCGACGCGCAAACAACAAGATGGATGTCAGCAGACAAACAATGGCTGCGGCGAATGCTGTAGCCATATATAGATTATTCATAGATCAAGCAAAAAATCTTGGTTTCTTTAAGGATAGTAGCCGCGTAACGGCATCGTCAAAGGTAATAAAAAACCCGAAAGTTGGAGAAAAGGCAACAATGATTTAAAAAGTAAGAAAAATAAACAGATTGTAGAGATGAAACAAAAATGTAGCAATGAAACAGGTATTCCAACCCCAAAAACAAAATTGTCAAAATGAAACGTCAAGTCGTGTAGATATGAGCTATCCACCATTATTCCATTCGTTAGCTTTGTGCATGCATTGAGTTGTACAAGGAATAATTGTAAGATGTAATATTGATGAGATTGAGAGGAAAAATACGATTGGTGATCATGGTGCTTGTGACGGTAATCAACCCGATACATTCACAACAGAAACAGACCTCTCCCTTGTATTTGGGTATAAGCGGGGGGGGGGCGTTCGGACGGAGCACCTTTGTATCGTTTGCCATGGATAAAACCCATCCAGCTACCAGCTTCGGACTGTTGGGTGGATACATAATTAACAAGGTATTTTCGGCAGAAGCATCGATCGATCGTACACACATGACGCTGGGAACGTATGACTGCTGCCGGAATTTATGGTTGGGTGCCGATGGGAACCGCTACTTCGCCCCACTCTCAGGCGCATTGAGCTACAAATACAGTGATTTGACAGCTACAAGTAATCTTCTGAAAGTGGGAGCCCGCTTTACTATCGATCTGATTGGTTTAAAGAACGCCGATTCGAAGTGGTCGGCTCTGGTGTCTCCCGGAATTTACGGCATTCACAGCCATGCCGATGTGAACGCATCCGGTACAGAGGTACGCACGGCCTCCACCCTCCACTTCGGAACCGGACTGAATCTTGGTGTAGGTTACTGCCTCTCTCAGGAAGTGACGTTACGCCTGTCGACGGGCATTGATTATCTGACGGGTGCCATCGACGCACTCCCCCGCGAGGAACATAAGACGAGTTATATCTTGAACAATGCCCTGCAACTCATCGTTCATCTACAACGCCATGAAAAATAAGATCCTGGGCTTATTTTTGCTGCTAGTGGTATTTGCGGGTTGCGACGACACCTTGCACGAAATACCGGCGGAAAAATCGGTGGGTGAGGCCGTGGTGACGGTTAGCCTGAATACGGAGGAAGCACAACAAGCACCATTGAATGATGTACACCTGTATTGGTTCAATGAAAACGACAAGTTGTACAAACACGACTACTACCCCACGATGGAGGAACTGGCGCTGGCACGTGTCATCATACCCGAGGGAAGTTATACGGTATTTGCCGTACTCAACGTAGGAGAGAGTTTTTCCGTATCCCAGTTGCGGTCGACACTGCCCGATATCGATTTGGGCACTTTCACGAAGTCAGTCAAAGCTCAAGAATCCATGTATGCCCTGATGTTGACAGGTACAATGCGTAAAATGGTAAAGAATGGGGTGCAGTTGGTGTATGTCGATCTAAAACCTAAGTCGGAAGGCATCAAGGATGCCAGTGTGGAGTTGCGATTGGCGATACCTTCGTACAACTTCCCGGAGGTTGTGACAACCCGGTCGGCATCAAGCCTCGGATTAAGGGGAACGGCATTTGTCTTCAAGAAAGGCAGTAACGAGTTATTTGCCGTCAAACGGGCCATGCTTACACCGGTAGATGCCGAAAATGGAGTCTATTCCATGGGTCTGTCCCTCTTCGACGGTGAATATGACGTGAACCTCTGGTGTGACTACGCCATAGACGAAATGACCGACCTTCACTACAACACCACAGGACCAGACGTCATAACTATCCAACCTAAAGAAAGTTACATAGGCAATACCGATGCACGTGACTGCTTTTCACAACGCATCTCACTGATGCTGACAGAGGAGAACAACGCACCGGTAAGCGTGGATATGCACCGTCCTTTGGCAAAATACCGTTTGCTGGCAACCGATGTGGCTGACTATGAGGCTAAACGAATAAGGAAAGGACTTCCCGAACTGAAAGACTTACAGGTGGAAATTGACTATGAGGGTTTTTTTCCCAGCGCCTACAACATGAAGGAATCAATACTCGCCGATGCCGGTATTGGCTATGGTTACCGTTCCACCTTGTCGGATATGACCGCGTCAGCTGCAATCGTAGCGAAAGACTATGTTTTGGTGAACGGTTCGCAATCGTCGGTAACGGTGACGATACTCATTAAGGATACCGATGGAAATATTATCAGCGGTGTCCGAGGCATAAAAATTGCCTACCGTTCGGGGCAACTCACCACCGTGAGCGGTGATTTTCTTACCGCAAGCCTGACCAGTGGGGTAACCATCGATACAGAATGGAGCGGCAATTTTGATGTGTATTTTTAATTGGAGTCATTGAATAAAACACCATAAATTATGAACAGTATGAAAAACAAACTAATGCTGGCGCTCTCGGGTATCCTGTTGGTGCTCGTAGGTTGTAACGAATCGGATGGCCTTTTGAACAAGAACGTGGTGTCCAAGCGATTCACCGTTGAATTGAATTCGGACATGGATACCCGTGAGGGTGTTAGCTTGCGGGGAGCAGTGGATCCTCCTACCCGTTGTATCATGGAAATCTATGAAGGTTCCACGGCGACTGGGAATCCCATCCTACGCATAGAACAGTCTTCACGCATGTTCGATAACGTGATCCTTACCGATAAGCAGGCATATACCATACTCTTTTGGGCAGACCAGGGAACGCCGACAGCCATTGGTGGAACACCGGCCGAGACCAACGAATACGATGCATCCGATTTGAAGGCCGTTCGGGTGGCCTCGGGCAAACAGGCCGCAAGGCCCGCATACGCCGGTTGCAGCAAGTTCACGGTCGGTAAGGATGATGAAACTGTTTATACGCAGGTGTCGTTGTCTCACGCTGTGGCAAGGGTTCAGTATAAGCAAAACGAACTACTTACTTCCACCGAGAATACGTTGGAAGTAACGTATCCCAAAAGTTATTCACTCAATGTGGACGGCATGGGTACGACGGAAATTGCCGGTGAACTGCGCCATAGTTTTACCTTCAACGCTTCCTATTCCGGAACGTTGGGTACCGATTACTTGATTGCAGCTACCGGAGTCACGAGTACCGTGATGGACCTCACATCTGAATTTACTTCCGGGGGTGTAAAAACAACCAAACAACTCACATCCGTTCCCTTCAAGTGTAACTACCAAACCAGCATTTATAGCGCTTATTCTGATCTGTACAACGCCGGTCTGACCGTTTCCTGCAATGATCAATGGGAAAGCACCGACAACCTGGTGGAGTTTCCTAAACCCAAATTGGGTGACTATTTCTACAGCGACAATACCTACTCCACCAAACGGAATACGAGTAAAACGGCCATCGGTATCATTTACTACATTGATTCGTCGGATCCGAAAAAAGGTAGAATCGTATCGTTGGATGAGGGATACGCCAAATGGTCAACGGTTTCAGTTGCAACGGATGCGGGAAATTACAACTATGGGATGCTCAATATGACAACCCTAAAAGCGTTTACTTCAGGCGATTTGACCAACTATCCCGCTTTCTATTGGTGTGATGCCAAAAATACACCGGCCAATACAGGAATCCAGTGGTTTCTTCCGGCATATGAAGATTTTCAACTTCTTTTTGATTGGTGGAAAACAGCCCCAGTGGCAATCAACGCCATCATAACAAACAGTGGTGTGGCTGGAGCCGAAGAGCTTAAGGCTGATGCGTTATACTGGAGTTCGTATGAGTATAACAACTCAACTGCTATGGATTATAAAGCATCTTCTAATAACAAGTCGTTGATTCTTAAATCTACTATTTTATATGTTCGTGCTGTTTCCTTCTTTACCGCCCTTTAATCAATAACATGCCATCCTATGAAAACGAATAAAATGACAATAAATCGAGCAGGTTATACACTAATCGCCCTGCTGATGGGTGTTTTTACATCCTGTAGCCAAAATGGATTCGAAGACGATAATACCGTTGATCCTGTGAAACTTACCGTTTCTGTTGAGGAAGAGGGGGTACGGATCCGTTCCACAGACGCAACCGTTGGCCGCTACGTCATTGAGGTGTACACAGACAATACCTACAGTACGGCTGCCGGGGTCTTTACCGATGGTAAAAACAAAGCCATCAGCACAACGGGTGAGTTTGCGCTGCTGCTCGACCGCACCAAGGACTATTACTGCTTGATCTGGGCAGACAAGGCGGGGTCAACTTGTTACACGGTGAGTGACTTGAAGGCCGTCACCCTTGTTACAGGACAGAAACCGGTGGAAGCGTGGCATGGAACACTCAAGATTTCAAAGGGTACTGCTGCTACACTTTCAACGGAGTTGAAACGTGCTGTTTCGAAATTATCGTTGCTGGAAACCGGGGTTGTGTTGAAAAACTCCTTTCTTTCTGTTGCTTTCAAACGGCCAACGACATTCAATGTTGCCTCGGCTGTTACATCGAACATGGTCGTACTTACTGATATCATCGATTTGTCGGCCGGTGTTGCCGGAACTACGACGGTTCCTCAGAAACTTAATACGAATGATATCTTCGTTTTGGCTGATGTTAATTCAGCCAACGTAGCCGACCTGACGTTTTCAATGGTTTATGATAACATAACCGAACCCTCGTTTGATGTGACGAATGTGCCTTTTCAGGCCAATTACAGCACAACCATCAAGGGGCATTATACTACGTTGCATAGCTCGTCTTTTACGTTGGTGCACAGTGAGGTGTGGAATTATTTTGATGAATGAAGTGGCGTTGTAAAAGCAACGTAATTAGCAAAAAACGCCGCAACCCTTGAAGCTTGCGGCGTTTTTTTGTTATACGATGTCCGTTTCGGTTTTTTCCGGCTTTTCCAATTTGGGACGAATCAAAGCGACCAACAGAATGGGAACAAGCGCACAGACCATGACGTAGATGAAAAAGTGTTGGTATCCCATCCACTCCTGCAAGGCACCGGCAAACATGCCGGGTATCATCATGCCCAGTGCCATGAATGCTGTACAGAAGGCGTAGTGGGCGGTTTGGTGTTCGCCCTTGCAGAATTGCAGCATAAACACGGCGTAGGCAGTAAATCCAAATCCGTAACCGAATTGTTCAAACGCCACCCCAGCGTTGATGATCCACAGGCTATCGGGCAGGGCATAGGCAAAATACACGGAGGTCAGGTTCGGTAAGGTGAGGCATAGCACCATGGGCCATATCCATTTTCGCAAACCTTGTTTGGCAATGACAATACCTCCCAAGACACCACCCACAATGAGGGCAATGACACCCACCACGCCGTAAACGGTGCCGACGGCCGTAGTGCTGAGTCCCAGTCCTCCGACACTTCTTTCGTCAAGCAGAAAGGGAGAGGAAAGTTTCAGCAACTGGGCTTCGGAAAAACGGTACAGCAGGAGGAAGGCGATGGCTACGCCGCTGTTCTTTTTGTTGAAGAAGCTGACAAAGGTTTTTACAAAGGCTTGCCGAATATCTCCTACGTTCCGGTTTGGATGGGGGGCGTCTTCTTCCGGATATGGAAGTTGGTGGCGGTGGTATAGGCTCATGCATAAGAACATAACACCCATTAGGATAAAGGTGACCATCCAGGCAAAGGGTATGTTGCCGGTTTTTTCAATAACAGGCACAATCCACTGGAGAAAGATGTTCGTGTCCTGTTTTTCAGCCAGGGCTTTCACGTCGAGGGTTTCCAGCCACCCGGCCAGGATAATGAGTAATCCCTGTCCGCTGATCATGGCTAACCGGTAAAAGGTGTTGCGAATTCCGACGAAGAATGCCTGGTCTTTGTTGTTCAATCCCAGCATGTAAAAGCCGTCAGCGGCGATGTCGTGGGTAGCCGAGGAGAAGGCCATGATCCAAAAGAAAGCCATGCTGTACTGGAACCAATGAGGCGTTGGCAGTGAAAAAGCCACACCGCCCAAACTGGCACCGATGAGCACTTGCATGGTTACCACCCACCAGCGTTTTGTTTTAATCAGGTCGACAAAGGGGCTCCAGAGAAACTTGATGGTCCAAGGCAGGTACAGCCAGCTTGTGTAGAGGGCAATGTCGGTATTGGACATGTTGAAACGCTTGAACATAATCACCGAGATGGTCATGACGGCCACGTAGGGAATGCCTTCTGCAAAATAGAGTGTGGGAATCCAGGCCCAGGGGTTGCGTGTTTTCATGACTGTTAAATTGGGTGTTTGTTTCAGGGATACAGGGTGTCGAGCGTGGTGGAGGGATAGTAGTGTGCCAGGATATCCTTATAGGAATAGCCCTGTTCGCCCATTACGGCAGCGCCAATCTGGCACAGACCAACCCCGTGTCCCCAGCCGGCGCCGTGCAGGATAAATCCGGTTTCTGTCTTTTTTACCACGAAAGCGGAACTGTAGAGGTGTGTATTCGAGAATGATCGGCGAATTTCCAATTCCTTTCCGATGATGTAGGTTTGTTTGCTACCGACCACCCTGAGCCGTACAATGCGTCCGGAGACACCGCGTTCCAAGGGCTCAATTTCAAGGATGTCGCCTACGTCGATGCCGGAACGTTGGGCAAACAACGTACTGATTTCCTGCCGGGTATAGTTCACCTTCCATCGGTAAAAGTCGGGAGTTTCCTGATCGTAAGAGTTGAGCACTTGGGAAAGGATGGCCGGATCGTGGGTGTTGCAGAATGAGTCAGGATTCCCCAGAATCCAAGCCTTGGCTTCCTGTTCATGCCGCAAGTCGGGTAAGGGAGGGGCAGTTTCGTTTTTTTTCACATCCCGGTCGGGTTTCCCCACCAAATAGGGTTTGGGTGCATTTTCCCAGCAGTACTGGAATTCTTCCAAGTAGCCGCCGCAGCTTTTTGAGAAGCGGGCGTCGCAAAGTTGGCCACCGCTGCTCAGTACTTGTCCGCGCGTGTGATGAATCGCTCGTTTTACGTTGGGGTTAGAAGCCTTAGTCACTCCCTGGTAGCGTTGGCAGTGGTCATCGGCGCAGACGTCAAACAGGTCGTGGTCTTCTCTGTCATACCACTTTGCCCGCTCTGTGGGGGTTTCCTTCATGCCGTTTTCGGCTTGTCCTTTTTTCCCCTTCTTCAGTACTTGAGCGAGCAACCAGCTGCGGGAAATCACGGCGTGTGCCTTGAGCAATTCCTTGGAGGCGTTTGCGCTCATTTCTGAGGAAATGACACTGGTTAGGTACGACTCCAACAACACGCGGTTGATGGCGGTGACGGCATTGTTTGAAACAATAAAGGTGATTTCGCCTTCGAAGGCTTGCCGTTCTGTTCGTTCCCAGTGAAATCCGATGCCGATGCGTACGTCGTGCAGTTCGAACCTGCCATCGGCCCGAGTGGGTACAAAATGCAACCTGTCGTAGGTGTTGCCTTGAAACAGGATGCTTCCATCCTCATACGTGATGATGTGGTCTCCTTCGAAGTAAAGGTCGCTGTTTTCCTGCGTTTTACCTGCCTGTTGGAGGCAATAGGGGGTAGGGAAAGTGACGTGAAGTTGGAGGCCCGAAACGATGCCTACTTCCAGAAAGGGTTCTTGGTTGAAGTGGTGACTATTCATGGTGGTGAGAACACCTTGATGAAAGGTGGTGTGTTAAGTTGTGTGAGAGGCGTGAGAGGGTTTCATCGTCCCAAGCTACTTCGTTGTAGATGGAAGCAAGTTCTTCTACGGTCAATGCGTTGTAGTCTTCCTGCCTGGCGGCAATCAGCAATCCACCCATTTCCACGGCGGCCGGGCTAATGAGTCGTTGTTGGTCGTCTTGTCGATAATAACAGGAAGGGCGATGCGCTTTTCGATAAAACAGGAGCAGGTGCCAGCCTTGATGGTCGTACCAGCATAAGACGTTGACCATGGGCTCCTCCTTTTCGGTTGATTCTTCCTTTTCCGTTTCTGCAGCTTGCAGCGTTTCCATCAACTGCCTGGTGATCAGTATCAACGGTTGTTCGGACTTTCCTTCCAATAGCCATCCTCCTCGAGACAGTCCGGTGAGCTGGAAAAGAGTGGTGCTTTCCTGCGTCAGAACGAGTTTCGTATGGTCGTTTCTGATGGCATCGATATCGGTTTGAAGGGGGATAAAGCCTTTACTGCCCGCCTGAAAGTGTAGGTGGTCGGGCGCCGAGGCGCCGCAGCGGGGGCCATTGTAAAAAACCACGCAATCGTCCAACCACTGTGACAGTCGGAACAGCACATCAATATAGGGGGTAAGTTGCTGGGGTTGGTGCGTGCCGATGAGGGTAAAGTGCTTGGGAAAAACGGGGAAAGGGTTGACCAATAAGGTGAACCGTGGTTCTCCTGGTACTTCCAGCGACTGCTGTTCGGGTGGGCGGTTGGCATCGCACAGAAAACAGGGGCGCTCCCGAATGACTTTTGCCGCGGTATTGGCTGCCGTTGAGGCCATGCGCCCCGGGTTCACCTGCACCACCAATCGCGTACCATCCAGTATAAGGATACGCGAAAGAGATTCTTCGAGCCGTTTGTAGTTGTCAGCCGCTTGTGACCACCGCTTCAATTGATCGTCGAAAAAGGCAGTAGGGGTAGGCATGGTTACAAACGACTGCGCAAGATGGTTTCTACGACCTCGGGTGTGATGTTTCGATTTTCCCCCATCACCCAGCCGCGTTCTTTTGTGCGTTCGGTTACAGCCTTGACGGCTTCTTCCCCCAGCCCGTAATCGGACAAGCGTGTACCTATGCCCATGCGTTGAAAGAACGATTCAATGGCTCTGACTGTGGCGGAAGCGCGCTCCATGGGGCTGCCCTCGGTGATGCCAAAGACAGCTTCGCCCAGTTGAATGAGTTTCGCTGCCTTCTGTTCCAACAGGGTGTCCAGTATTCCCGGAAGTACGATGGCCAAGGTTTGGGCGTGGTCGAGTCCGTAGAAGGCGGTCAGTTCGTGTCCGATTTGGTGGGTGGCCCAGTCTTGGGGCACGCCTTGTCCTATCCAGCCGTTCAGTGCCCAAGTGGAGGCCCACATGAGGTTGGCCCTGACGTCGTAGTCTTTCGGTGTCTTGAGCGCTTGTTCGCCGTTCTTGACCAGGATGTTCAGGATACTTTCGGCAAAACGGTCCTGAATCTGGGCGTTAACGGGGAAGGTGAGGTATTGTTCCGTGGTGTGGACAAAGGCGTCCACCACGCCGTTTGCAATCTGACGGGCCGGCAAGGTGTAGGTGATTTCGGGATCTAAGATGGAAAATTGAGGGTAAACCAGGGGTGTGCTGAATGAGTCTTTCTTGAGCAAAGTCCGGTTGGTAATCACAGCATTGCCGTTCATTTCCGTTCCGGTGGCCGGTATCGTCAGGATGGTGCCCAAGGGGAGGGCTTTTTCCGGCAAACGACCCATGGATAAGATGTCCCACAGGTCACCATCGGCGCAGCTGGCAATGGCCATGAACTTGGATGCATCGATGACCGATCCTCCGCCTGCGGCCAAGATGAAATCGATGTGCTTTTCCTTGATGAGTTTGATGCCTTCCAAGCAGGTCTCATAAACCGGGTTGACCTCAATGCCGGAAAACTCAAAGACGACGCGCCCCTTGAGTGCTTCCATGATTTGATTGTACACGCCGTTTAGCTTGATGCTACCTCCTCCGTACACCAATAGGATGCGCAGGTCGGCCGGTATTTCGTCTGAGAGTTGTTTTATGGTGTCTTTTCCAAAGATTATTTTGACGGAGTTGTAAAAGCTGAAGTTATACATGATTGTTGTTGTTGTTTGTACGTTAAGTTCAGTTGTTGGTCAGTGATTGAAATTGTTTTAGCCTAGGATAGGCTGCCATTTAGTTGCTGGCGGGCCTTCAATTCGATGGTTCTCAGCTTATCCTTGTAATGATTGAATTGATTGGCTTTGACCAAGTCGATGGATGCGTCGGAATTTTCTTCCCACCGACGACATAGGTACAATACGTCGTAAATGCGCCCGATTTTCCACTGTCTGGACAGGCGCAGTCCGATAGCATAGTCTTCGCCATAACTGGTGTTGGGTAGGTTGATGCTCCGTAGCAGCGGGGTAAAAAAGGCTCTTGGGGCTCCCAGTCCGTTTACCCGCAGGGCATTATTTCGACCGTTCTCTTCCGTCCATTCTCTGTGGTCGATGATGCCGGGAGGGAGGGTATTCAGGTCGAAGTCGCACATGCGGTAACTTCCTACCAACATGGCACAACGTTGCTTATGGAATTCCTGAACGATGCGTTCCAGCACGTGCTCATTGCTGTACACATCGTCGCTGTCGAGTTGAACGGCAAACCGTCCGCAGGAGGCATGATGAACGCCTGCGTTCCAACAGCCGCCAATGCCCAGGTCGTTTCGTTCCGGTATCAGGTGTACAATGAGTGTATCGTTGAGCGCCAACTCGGCAAGTATCTCGGTTGTGCCGTCGGTGGAATGGTTGTCAACGACGATTACGTTGAACGGAAAGGTCGTTTGTTGTTTCAGTACAGATGCCACGGCCTCTGCTATGGTTCTCCGTCGGTTTCTTACGGGAATGATTACGCTGGCTTCCACAGGGAAGGTATCTGCTGTCAGGTCGATTTCTTCAAATACCGGAGGCAACCAGGCTCCGACCGCTTTCAGGTGGCTGGTACACACGGTTTCCATCTCCACCTGTGCTGCCTTGTTTTTTGGGTCCACGTAGGCAAATTGTTTGGTCTCGGAGTCGGTGGAGATTCCTGTATTCAAGGTGTATAAGCGTTCGTCCAAGTGAACGATGGGCCAATTGACGGATAAGGCAAGCCTCAGTTCGTACAATGCGGCTGCCTGCAAGGAGGGAGTCAGTGTTTTCAGCACTTGTTTGGCAGCTTCGGTGCGGATGAGCAACAGCGATCCGAAATCAAAATCGTCGCGCAAGCTGCCTTCCTGATAGTCGTTCAAGGGGTGCGCTGTGATGGCGCCGTCAACGGATTCGAGGTAATCGGCATATAGTAAACCGGCTCCCGTATCGGTGGCCACCTGTATCATTCTGTCGATAGCGCGAGGACCGGGAATGGGTACTTGGGGCGATGTGCACACAAGAAAGAATGCTTGGTTGGCCGATTCTATGATGCGAGCCAACCCTTCGCCCGAGTAAGGGTTGCATCCGCTCTCAATCGCGAAGTCGCAGGGCAGTGTGCTGTCTGCCTGAAAGTTGGGCTTACCTATATGGTAGAGTGTCGTCATATCGGAGAGGGAGTTGTTTTGTACACAAAAATAGTCGAATTTTTGGTATTTCACGTATCTTTACCCGACGCAAACTGCTATGGATACGATAAAAGTGATTGGTTTTGATGCCGATGACACGCTGTGGGAAAACGGTGTGCATTTCAAGGAAATGGAGGCTACGTGCTGTCAATTGATGGAAGCCTATGTGTCTGCCGACGAGATGAGCCGGTTGCTGTATCGCATCGAACAACAAAATATGCCTTGGTATGGTTATGGCGTTATGGCTTTTACACTTTCTTTGATTGAGGCGTGTATCGAAGGCAGCGGAGGCCGCGTTCCTGCATCGGTTATAAAGAGGATTCTCAATCTGGGACGTGACGTGTTGGGTCGACCGATTCGGTTATTGTCCGGCGTCAAACAGGTGCTTCCCCTGCTTCAATCGCACTACAAACTGATTGTTGTAACGAAAGGTGATTTGCTGGATCAAGAGCGCAAGTTGAGTGCCTCCGGTTTGTTGCCGTATTTTCACCATATAGAGGTGGTGACGGAAAAGCATGTCTCCAATTACAGCCGATTGTTCGAAGTATTGGATGTGCGTCCTTGCGAGTTCCTGATGGTTGGCAATTCGTTGCGGTCTGACATTGTACCGGTGCTGGCCTTGGGTGGAAAGGCGGTGCACATTCCGCAGCCCGAGGTCTGGGCCCACGAAAATGCGGATATTCCGAACCAAGAATACATGACGATCCGCTCGATGGATGACCTTCCCGCTATTTTAAGGGGCTGCTGATGTTTTTTTTTTGCACGGAGAATCAGCCATATACCTGCTTTTTTATGTTTTTCAACATAAAAAAACGCACATACGTTTGTTTGGTACGGAAATTCATCCTACTTTTGCATCCGCTTTAAGCGTAAAGCATACGGCTAAGTGCCGCTTCCAAATGAGAATCTTTTTATGTTTTTTTTCGAAAAGATTTGTGGATTCAAAAACTTGCCGTATCTTTGTAACCCTTTCCGGAAAACGAAAGCCGAGCCTGATAAAGCCTCGGTTCTTTTCTGAAAAGAAGATGCCTTAGGGCATCAACAGCGATCTTTGGAATAGTGAGATACAAGTAGTACAAGGAAGAGATTTTGGGTAAAAATCGAACCGTCAAGGACTAGAGGTCCCAATAAAGGCTAGGATATAAAAAAAAACTTACAAAGAAG